>Ga0209815_1001780_pt1 | contig 13752 bp, 28 predicted proteins | sample CoawatmetaG00DNA_FD_187507 | JGI IMG/M metagenome (GOLD analysis project Ga0209815, IMG submission 187507) | Marine microbial communities from the West Antarctic Peninsula - Coastal water metaG002-DNA (SPAdes) (version 2) | ecosystem: Environmental > Aquatic > Marine > Coastal ...
CTTCGAATTCTGATTGAGTTATTTCGGTGGTTTCATTTACCTTACCTTGATTCTTTGGTTTACATAATTTCTTATGTTCTACCTTTTTACCATCTAATAGACCTGATGTTTGAATTAGGTATCCATCTGTGGATTCTATTTCTAATACTCTTAATTTTCCTTTACTATCTAGTTTATATATCTTCATATCATTATAATTTACTACGTAAATATACGAAAAATAATTGAATTATACAAGTATTTTGGTGATTATTTTCCTCTACCAGCTTTTTTTACTCCTGCTCCACCACTCTTCTTTCCACCACCTTTAGATTTCATCTTATTATTGGTGTTCTTATCACTCGTTTTGTTATCGTTCTTATTACCGAAAAATTGACTTCCCATATTGTTATGTTGTTTTATCTACCGGCAATACTGCCCATAGTATTAAATAGATTAGTAAAAATGGATTAAATACTGCTAGTATTCTCCATATGATTGGGTCTGTTCCTGTATATTCTCCTATACCATGACAAACCCCTCCAATGTATCCCTTATTCTTATATCTATGTAATCGTTTCATTAGTTCTTTGCTTTTAACTTATCTATCTTTTCTTGTAATTTAGCCATCAATTCCCTATTCCCTTGTCCATCCTTTAGATTTTCATTTTCAATACATCTGGTTAAATTTGAAATAATCTCCGCTCTTCGTTGTTTTTTAGTAAGTTTTCTATCACTTACTTTCTGATGTAAGTTACGTGGATTATTTGTGTAAAATTCTGTCATATTTTATTGGTTTTGTTTGGATTGTATATTAAATCTATTATTTCTTTAACAATAGAACATTCTTCATACCTCTCTAGTTCTTCTAAATATTCAAGAAGGTCATATAATTGAGTTATTGGTATTAATGCTATTATGGTTCTTCTTCGAATTGTTCCTGATTTGAAACAATCCAACATCCAACTTAGCGATTTTATTCGCATATCATACATTGCCGATTTAGTAGGCTTCGGAAGGTTTCTATAATGATATTCCTCTGGTGTCATTTAAAATTTTAAGTGAGCCATTCTATTGAATATACTATTGAAATGTTCAATTTCTGGAGATTCTTCCTTTTTCTTACCACATTTGCAAGTATTGTTTGGGTGTTCTTTTTGACACTTACAATTCTCTTTCATTCTCTTTTCTCTGAGATTTAGATGAATTTCTTTCTTTGGTTCTGACATTATTATTATTTTTAAAACGTGTTATCTGTATCTAGTTCTGATTCAAGTTTCTTAATTTCTGCACACATTTCGTACTTTTCTTCTTCAAGTGCCCATTCCATTAGTTTTTCCAAGGTATCATGAATTCCATCTACTTCTACAAAGAAATCGAAAGCTTTCTTTTTACCCCTAACGGTTGCTTCTACTCGTGCAAACTGAAGTTTATCAAGATTATCTTTAAATATTGTTTTACAACAATCAAACATCTCGGGCATAAGAACCAATTTACCAGGTCCTTGTGTCCATGATTGTATATCATCATCTCCGATATACACATGAAGTACGGTTTCCTGTTTCATTTTATAGTTTTACACCTATTCTGACCGATGCCAATCCTTCATGTTTACTATCTTCAGGTTGTATACTTGTTATTGTCCAATTTGTTTTGATAAATCTAATATTACCACCAACTGTTAAACAAGGCCCTCCTTCGAAATCAAACATTGTTTGGTTTCCATCTTTATCTTCAGAGCTTCTGTTAATGAGAGATTCTCCCATAACTCTAAAAGTATTGCTATTGATTTTCTCAATAACTCGTTCTGCTCCATATCTATTTTTAATAATTTCCATCTCTAATTTGGATTATTTTAATTTAATTGATTGTTTTTTGTAATAACTTTCTACTACCCATTTGTTTTTATCTCCATACATTCTGTAGTACAAATTGATGTATTTCTTAGCAATCTGTAGCTGCTCTCTGTTTTTTGTTGATTCTACAACTCTTATAACCTTACGTAAAACCGATGTAGTTACCATTATTAATATATATTATGAATTCAGATTCCTAACTAGTTTTTCTTTTCTTCATACTCTTTGATATTCTCATCATTTCAGTTGTTGTTATATTAACACCCGTTTGTTTCTTATACCAATGGTACATATCTTCGGTTGTACCCTTACCTCTTTGTTTTTCTAAACACTTATCCCACAAACACTTACCGAACTCATATGAAAGTTCAGTTTTTAGTTTTTGTAATCGAGTTTGCTCTTCCTCTAATCCCTTCTCCATTAACTTCTGTGCCTTGATACGTTTCATCTTAGCATGTTGGTGAGCCTCAACTCTCCTATCATTCATATCTGCTAGTAACGATGTTTCCATGAATTCATTATACATCTTATGGTATAACTTTTCATTATCTTTTGCTTCTAAAAAGAAAGGAGATGATTCAAAATCACCATTTTGTATTCTATCTAGTAGTAATTCATTTGATTTTAGTGGTTTTCTTCGGTATTTACCTTGTGTATACCACCTGAATGGAGAATATGCCATAGTTTTATGTTTTATATAATACAAATATACAAAAAATATCTAAGACTACCAAACATTTATAGAAGTTTTTTTACTCCAGTTATCTTATGATATAACATTTCTGATATTTCATTGTGTTGAAGAGTTTCAGGATGTCCTATCCACTCCCATTTTGGATCGTTTTGGAGATATTTACTTCGATTGCTATATATGTAATCAACCCAATTATACCCCGTCTTTGTATCACTTGTGAATTTTAAGAAGTTTAAGTCAGTATGAACCAATTCATTCCTTCTATATGCATTGATAAATACCACATTTCCATTAACATATGAATTAAATAAATCACATTGTCTAATTATATTTTTTTCTACTTCATCTTCATTTACTAAATTCATCACTTCAAACTCACGCCATTGATTTACTTTATCTATTGTAGTATCACAATCTTTTGCTATATATTCCAAATCTTGCCATATCTCTGAGGTTATCATGTAATCTTGTTTAAAATTAGACCATAAATCTTTTCTTAAAGAATCAGTTAATCCTATTACAAATAAAGTATCTTTTACCTTTTCTTTATTTTCTTGTATCCAATCATATGTTGTTCTGAATATCCTATCATTTGAACTTCCTCCAGTAGAAAGATTAACTTCTTTAACATTCAATTTATCTGCTAATAATGTCGAATATCTTTTAGAAAATACGTAATCATAATAATCCTTATCTGAAGGGAATGTGTTGCGTACATGATTCGGTTCATGTGGATGTCTAGAAAAACTACAACCGTTTACTACTAAATATTTTAAATTTTTCATTTACCTAAATCTTTTCTAATATCGTTCTTTACTACTCGTAAATATTTTGCTCTCTTTTCTTTGGTAACAAATGGTACTGACCAGAATTGTTTTGTTTTAAACCACCTATTTAGATTCCATCCAAATACAAAAGTATAAACTCCCATAACTAATCTTAACTTAACTGAGTTAAAGTATAGAGTAACAACAGGCAACATCGGTGCACCATGTGTAATATAAGTTCTAACTTTCTTATCACTTAACTTTGGTTTAGGGTACGCATACTTACCTACTACTGGTATGAAATTATATGCAAATCCTGGTGTTAGTACTTCATCAAAAAATGTTTCCATCTTTGGTGTCATTCTAAACCACCAAACCGGTGATACGAAATATATGTGAGTTGACCAAGTAATTAATTTTTTGTATTCCTTTATCAATTCAGTTCTATCACGATGAAGCTTATCATCATACACATCAATTACTTCAAAAACTTCGTTATGAAGGTTAAGTTGTCTTATGATGGTTTTAAATATACCATTATAACAAAATGATTTTTGGTCAGGATGACCGATAACTACTAAATGTTTAAAATTCTTTTTCACTACTTTAATTTATATTTTTTACGAATCTGGAACAGCAAGTTTGGAAAGTACTCCTTTAAAGTTTTCAAATCCAATTGCTGCGTTTTGTTCCCATGTATCTACATTACCATCATCACTCACCCATTTGTAAGATTTGAATGGTATACTACGTTGTTTACAAACATAAGCAAGAGCATATGCTTCCATATCAACTATATCACAATAATTAACCATATCCAAGTATTTCTCAGCATAATCAGTTCGTGTGTTATCATATATTTGGTCTGTTGTAAACAACTTCACTCCACTATCTGATAATTTTATCTCACATTGATTATTTTCTGGTGTACATCCATATTCTGCAAATGGTCTTACATCTATATTATTGTATACAGAACCAACTTCAATAACTTCACTCACTTTGTGATTTTTTAAATTACCACAAGAACCAAAGTTTATAACCATATCAGGTTCTTCGTTCCAAAGTATTTCAGTTAGATTTGATGCAGCATTTATTTTACCAATTCCCACTTGGAATATTGGTATACCATTTAGTTCTTTTAATCCACCATGTTCTAATGGTGTAGCTGATACTAGTATTGTTTTACTCATTTATAATCTTACTTATTTTTTTTGCTAATTCTCTAAACCAATTTCTACCATGTCCCTTTGTTGTTTCAGCAGCAGTTCCAATTCGGATACCACTTGTTTCTACAAAACTTCTTGGGTCATTAGGTATTCCATTTTTATTAACAGTAATACCATTCTCTTCTAACTTATCTGCAATTACTCTCCCACTATGGTTTTTATCTGATAAATCAATTAAAACCAAATGTGAATCAGTTCCTCCTGTTAAGATGGGTATATTATTATCTCTGAATATATCACACATATGGTTTGCGTTTTCTTTTACCTTAATACAATACTCTTTAAACTCATCAGTATTTGCTTCTATAAAACATTGTGCTTTTGCAGCAATTATATGCATTAGAGGCCCACCTTGTGTACCTGGAAATATTCCTCCATTTATTTTCTTTGTATAATCTGAGTTATTCCATATAATAATTCCACCTCTCGGTCCTCTAAGAGTTTTATGTGTTGTTGAGGTTACCACATCAGCAAACTCAATTGGATTAGGATATACACCACCTGCAATAAGACCAGAGTAATGAGCCATATCTACTAATAGTATTGCTCCAACTTCATCAGCTATTTCTCTAAACTTCTTCCAATCTATTATTCTTGAATATGCACTTGCACCAGCTATTAACATCTTAGGTTTAACTTCTAATGCTTTGGTTCGTATTTCTTCGTAATCTAAATACCCATCCATATCTACTCCATAAGAATGTGCATCATAAACTTTACCTGATATATTAGGTTTACTTCCATGTGATAAATGTCCACCACTTGCCAAATCCATTCCAAGGATTGTATCACCTGGTTTTAGAAATGCTTGAAATACCGCAGTATTAGCATTTGCTCCACAATGTGGTTGTACATTAGCAAAGTTACAATTGTATAACTTTTTGAGTTCCTCTATTGCAAGAGTTTCTATCTCATCCATATGCTCACACCCATTATAATATCTCTTATTAGGATATCCTTCAGCATATTTGTTAGTGAATACTGAACCAGCCAATTCCATTACGGCATCAGATGCAAAGTTCTCACTTGCAATTAGTTCAATTGTGTTGGATTGTCTATTTTTTTCTCTATCGAGTATTTCTTCTATTCTCTTATCCATATTTTAATAATTAATTAAACACTTTATATCATGTTCTTCTACAATACCAATATCAAGTAAACAAATCTTACCAATAGTATCGTATCCACATATTTTAGACAATTCCTCTGAAGCTTTCATAGTTCCACCTGTTGCGTAGATATCATCTACCAATACAACAGAACCAGTACCACTTTTCATTTCAATAGTATCTATTCCATATTCTAAAGAATAGTTCACTCTTTTTAGATTTTCATTTGGTAGTTTACCTGATTTTCTTATCAACTTAACTCCTCCTCCATAAAGGAATGAAAGTGCAGATGCAAATATAAAACCCCTTGATTCAATTCCTACCCAATAATCAGGTACTTCATCAATTAATTTCCCCATTTCTGCAATTGCAAGTGTAAATGCTTCATTATTTTCTAATAATGGTTGTATATCTCTGTAAAGTATTCCTTCTTTTGGGAAATCTTGAATACTTTCTATGTAGTCTTTATATATCATATTTAATTAAATTACCTATTCGTGTTTTTTATAAAATACATCGTATGTACCCCATATTCCCATTGTTACTATTATTAGTGTAACTACAAAATCTGCCATATTATTATATATTTTTGCAACACAAATATTCTTCAATTTTTTCTGAGTATAGCATATCGTAAACTTCCTTCCCAACCTCACTTGGTGGTATGGTTATGTTTTTTGATGCATACCTTGTTGCACTCATTATATCATGTTCTGAATATATTGGCCTTGTGTTATCAAGTTCGCTATTTACATATTCTACAAATGCTGGAGAATTTACCCACATTTGGTACTGATAATCCTCATCACCTCTTGAGTAAAGTTCTGCATTTAACTCTTCTTCGGATAAATCTAGATTATTTAAGAAATCTTTAGTTCTTCCCATTTTTTAAATTTTTTAATTGTGTTTCGTTTAACACTCCCCTTTTTTCGTTAGTTTCTTCGGTAGGAATGGAGTATTTTTTTACTAATTGTTCCAACCATTTTTCGTTTTCTTTACTCATATTGTTAATTTTTTATAAATACACCGTTTATAGTTTTACCTGTTCTACCTTTTATCTCATCCCATGCAGCTTCTAAACATCCTTCTGGTGTGAATCCACATTGTTTTGCTAATATTATTAGAGTTACAAAAGCATCTCCAATTCCATCTTTCAATTCAACTTGGTCATTCTTAGCCAATGCACCTGCAGTTTCACCAACCTCTTCCATAACCTTTAACATTTGTTTTGTTGCGTTTTCTGGTTTTAAGATTGATTTATCATCAGCCCATTGAATTACATTTTTGATTAACTCATCAAAGTTTAAATTATTCTTGTTCTCCATCTTTTAAATCTTTAATTATATTACTTGGTTTGTATTTGTGTATTTATTATCTCAATAGCTTTGTTTACATTATCCAAGGATGCTTCAACCTCACTACCATCTGAGTAATTCATATCCCAACTGCCATTCTGTAACATCTCGAAATCTTCTTTTAAACATCCTAAGATTTTAAGTAAATCTTTTTTAGGTGATAGGTTTTCTTTAATTTCTCTTTCTTCACAACCACCACAAGTTTTTCTGTATCCGGCGTTCATTGAACCACATCCACATGTCCATACGGAATCTACGTTGCTTATCTTCATCTTATTATACTAAGAGATTGAACTTCATCACACTTAACACAAACTGTTGTATCAATTCTACCTCTTACACAAGAATCATGTTCCCATAACTCAACTAATTTTGGTGAACTACAATCACAATTTGAATCTGTTGATTTCTTGTTTCTGAAATGTTTTAGATGTGGATGTTGTATCCAATCTTCTTTTAGAAAAGAAATACCGGGTTTCCACCACATTGGTATTCCACTTTTTGCATTCATTATCTCTCTATCACTCATAATTTTAATTTATATTTACTAATATACGAAAAATATTTGAATTATCCAAATATTTCTACTCTTATATCTTTTGTCATCTCAAATCCACGTTCAGCAAGATGAAATCTTCCTTCTGAAATCATTATATCCCAACCACAAAAGTATACCCATGGCTTTTCAGAAGATTCATCGATTAGTTTTAAGTAGTGTTCATGTACGTGTCCTTCTTTAAACCCTTCTTTGCTTTCTTGAGATAATGATGGAATGTATTCGAAGTTAGGTAATTCTTTTTGTATCTTTTCTAATTCAGCTCTATATAGTAAATCAGATTCAATACGTGTACCAAAGAATAGTTTAATATTTTTGAATGGTACTTTGTTTTCGTAAATGTAATTTATCATAGAACGGAATGGTGAGATACCAGAACCTGTAGATACAAGATAAATATCTCTATCCATTAGGTTATCAGGTAAGGTAAATATACCCATCGGTCCTTTGTAAATAAATTCATCTCCTATCTTAGCTTCTTTAAAAAGATATTCACTCATCAATCCCTTTTCCAAATAAGTAATGATAAGTTCAAATTTATTAGTTCCATCTGCCCATGAGGAAATTGAATAGTTTCGTTTGATACTATCTCCTCCTTCACTTGGAGCATATGGTTTTGCTAATAATTGAACCAATTGTCCTGATTGGAATTTTAATTCATCATATAAAGGAGATTCAAATACAAATCTCCAATTTTTATCAGTTTCTTTTATTATATCTACAAGTATTGCTACATCCATAAACTCGAATCTTTATATATTTCTCTAATTTTATTTAATCTTTTTTGCATCCTATCATCATAAGTGGTTACTCCATTATTCCAAATTGAATAAATAAATTCATAATCTTCAATAGATACCAATTCATTAGTATGTGCCACTTTCCAATACCACTCCATTATTTTCTTCAATCCATCTCTATGTTTTCCTGTCATTTCCATAAGTAATCTATTGATTCATTTGATTAATCCACGATTGTATAAATCCTACTATAAATGCACAAAGAGTTACAGGCCACAATAATAGATATCTTAATCTAGTTCCATTACTAGGCATTTTCTGTATTCCCAAATCCCATATTGCCAACCATACAAATCCAATCAATAAATAGAATATCATTATATTATACATAATTTTAATTTTTTAGTGTAAGAGTAAAGGGGAAATTAATCCCCTTCATTCATTTGTAAATAATTGATAACCTTAAAACTGAGGGATATCATCCTCATTACTTTGGGTGTCATCTACTTCTTTGAATAGAGGTTCACCATTTTCATCTTGTTGGTATTTCTGAACTAATTGTTTAACGTAAGTTCTTTCGGAATCAACACCACCATCTTGTGAAAAGAATGGGTAGATTGAAATCTCAGCAGCTTCGTTAAGTTCGAAACCATCGTAGATTAATCCAGCCATCTCAACAGATGCTCTGGTAGAAACCATTGAAGTTAACTTACCATTCTCACTCATTGATTGAGTTCTAGTATGGTGAGATATCTCAGCAATTGCTTTCAAATCATACTCTTTAACTTCAGGGAACATGAATTTTAATAATCCCAATTCTTGAACATCATCAAGAACATTCATTTCGATAGTAACAAATCTATCTAAGATTGCTCTATCCATAACTCTCGTTGAAGTATATTCATTACCAATGTTAGCAGTAGCGATGAAAGTAACACCTTCAGCCACATTCACAATTGGTGAACCTTCAGCCTCATCTAATCTCAAGTATCTCTGTCCTTGGTCAAGAACAGTCATTAAGATATTCCATGCATCCGGATGTGCTCTCGATAACTCATCTAATAGAATTACAGCATTTGGTGTTTTAAGTGCAGTAACAAACGCAGATTCCATAAAGAATGTACCTTTTTGTTTATCGAAGTGAGTATTACCAATTAAGGTTGCTCTCGGGTCTTGAGTAGCTCCAAGGTTGAAATAGAAATCTGGTCTATCCAACGCTTTTACCAATGCTTTTGAAGCCATGGTTTTACCACATCCACTTGGACCAGTCATCATAATATTTTTAGCTCTCACAGCACTTCTGATAAGATATTTCCATTTCAGTTCTTCCATAACCAACTCAGTTGGTTTTAGAGATACAGAACCTTTATGGATAAAATCTTTGATTGCGGTGTGGTCACCTTTATCTTCAAATTGAACACCACCTTCTTGGGTATTCATTGGGATAACTAAAGAGTTGTAAACATTCATATCAACTCTACGATATGTTTTTTTACCATTCTTATTGATGTAAGCTTGAACCGCTTCACCATTTTGGTATGCTTTTTTTCTAGTACCAGTCGTGATACCCATAGTACCAACTTTAGTACCACTAGAATCTATTAATTTAAAGGAATTACCAAATGCTTCAACTTTGTAAACTTCATTTGGAACTAATCCGATTGTAATTTCTTTGTTACTCATAATTTAATTGTTTTAAGGTTTATAATTTAATTTATCTTGGGGATAATCCCCCACTCATTTACTATGTAAATATACGAAACTTATTTGGAATAAACAAGCTTTTTCGTATTTATTTTGCTAAAAATAATTGGTTCATTGTTTTGGTGATTTGGTTAAGATTTGTAACATCTACAAACTTAGCTCCATTACCGTACATTGTTTTAAAACTTCTTCTGTCATATGAACCAGCATCATAATCTGATATGAAATAAGATAGGGTTTTTATTCCCATACTTTCAATCATTTTAACCATTTTACCGGTGTGTTTTTCAGCAGCATCACCAGAGTAGTAGAAACCTCTTCCACCGAAGTAAGGTTGTCCATCTGAGAGATTTAAGAAGTAAGAATCCATATCATTGTTAATTGGAATAAAAGATTTCATGATTGCTTCAAAACATAATCCTTCTGGTGTTGTACCACTTGGTCTTAAACCACCGAACATTTGTTTTACTTTAGAAAACTTTTCTGTTTTAGAATCATACGCCATAACGATATATGGTTTCTCTCCTTGTGTACATCTGAAAGTTACTTGAACTTGTAAGTTAGGAATCATATCAACTGCCTTACACATTGCAACTACATTAATCATAGTATTACTCCACTTATCACCATTCATAGATGAACTGGCATCTATTGAAATATGTAAGTTAGCTTTTTTGTAAGAATCAATTTCTGTGAATTGGAATACATTTTCATTACCAAATCCTAAAGATGAAATCATTCTCTTATCAATTCTACCAACTTTCTGTCTATTGAAAACTGTTGTTCTATCTTCACCTCTCACTTGAAGTTTCTTACCTAACATAGTTCCAAGTTTAATTCCTTTCTGAACCTCTTCAGCACATTCCATTCTAACAACACCGTCATCTTCAGGATTCCAATTTTTGTAAGTCATTGGAAACATTGGTGATTCAAATAATCCCTTAGTAAGTTTCTTAACTACGATACATTGAACAGATTGATTACCATAATAACCTTGGTTAACTTCCTTACCAACTTCTTTCATTTCAGAACCACTCTCTTCAATAGCATTTAGATTACTAGAATCTGTTTTAGTGATTGCAGTTTTCTGAATATCACCATCCATAAAATCTTTTTGTTTTTGGATTTTCTTTTTAAGTAATTCTTTTTGTTTATCTGATAATTGAACTGATGATTTAGATGGAGAACTATTTTCTGTTTCTTCACCTTCCATACCATCAGGCATATTACCAACATCCATTGAACTACCACCACTTGGAGTATCATCCGAATCACCACCCATTGGAGATTCACCAATCGATTCTAATAAATCATTGAAATCTTCATCACTCATTTGAGAAGAATCCCCATTACCATCATCAGAACCTTGTTCATCTGAAGAACCATCACCTTTACCATCTTGTGGTTCTTGTGTATCATCTGTAGTTGGTTGATTGATACTGTTTAAAATTATATTGAACATCGCAAGTGCAACATCAAATGCTTCTTTTGAGTTAGTTAACCTACTAATAGTATTCAAACCAACTAATCTATAAATTGCTCTCAATCCCTTTAAAGAATCTAATTGAGTATTTTTGTTATGAAGATTGATAATTCTAAACATATAAGAATCAAGAGTACCGTCCCTATATTCATCAGAAAGTAATCCCTTATCGATTATCTTATCATTGAAGTACTTATCGTACATCTTTCTGTAATAATCTCTGTAACCCGGTGCTGATTTGAATACAAAGTTATCAATTCTTCTATCCTCAACATAATTCCAAAGATTTTTTATCACCTCAATTGGATTGTTAATACCTTTTTTAATAGCTCCATCCTTTACATGAGTAGGAACTAAGTTGTATATATCATGAAGTAATTTGAAATCAGAAAGTTTAATATGAGAACCCTCATGAAGTGCCAAACCAACTGCCACATCAAAATCTTTTGGTTCTGTAATCCTACTACCAATAACAACTGATTTGCCATCAGTATAAGAATCACCTCGTTCCTTAAACTTAACAGGTATTGATTGGTTAGTTACGATATTAACGAAGTTAGATATTGCTCTTTTAGAAGAGGCTAATTTGTATAAATCTAAAGATTTCTTTTCCTTATCAGAAAGTTGGTCTGTGATGATGGTATCTGTACCGTAATCATCATACCAAAAGGAAGAATTACTATATTTACTCATGTTTTAGGTTTTTAAGGTTTATATTTTGTGGGAACTCCCACACATTTACTACGTAAATATACGAAAAATAATTGGAATAAACAAGCTTTTTCGTATTTATTTTTTATCTATACAAAGTTACTACTGAACCGAAGTTTTTATCAAAGACCTGTATAAGGTTTTCATAATCTCCGCTCATCATATCTTTGAGTATTTTGTTACCATCCATATCAAGTTGATTGGATAGTTTTTTAACCATTCCCATTAGAAAATATGCATTTCCTTGAGGACCTGTTAAATCAATTTCAATTCCGTTTGTTTGTGGTTTTTGTTTTATCATATCTTAGTTGTTTAAAGTTAACATTGATAATGGAACGTTATATTGATTAACTCTACCATAAGAAGTTGAGTTTAGAACTTCAATAACAGCTTTAGTTCTGTTAATTTTACTAACTCTACATTGTTTACCACTCAACTTAGGGTGATTAACTGAAACGTTAGCTCCAACATATAATTCTTGTTTTGTTTCCCAAGCAACTTCGGATTTTTTGATTTTAACTAATTCTGCAATTTTAGAGTTTAAATCTCTTAGTTCTTGAAGCGAAAGGTTTTTTAATTCTGAATAATTCATTTGTTTTATGTTTTAAAGGTTTAATGTAATATCTCTCTCTCTATTACTTACGTAATATACGACTTATTATTGGATTGCGCAAGCTTTATGTAGTTTATTTATATATTTATAATAAGAATTCACCCAAAACCATATTAGATGAATAAATTAATAATATTATTAGTATTATTACCAACACTATCCTTTTCTCAACTTTTAACTGAGAAGGACAAACAGATGCATTTTACTGCCGGAGTGATTACATCAGTATTAACTTACGAATATGTTTATCTTAAAACTAATAATAAGAATAAAGCTTTAGCTTATTCAATTGCATCTTCTATAGTGGTGGGATCATTAAAAGAATTCATAGATAGTAGACAAAAAGGAAACTCATTTGATACTAGGGATTTAACAGCAACTACATATGGTGGAATATCTGCTTCTTTTACAATTAACCTTTTTAGAAAAAAGAAGAAAATCTTATCCGAATAAAAAGATTCCGTAACCAATTAATAAATTAATATTTATCAATACCAAGTTCCATTGCTTTGCTAACCAAACTTGGGGTAATGATAATACTGCTCCACATAAGTAAGTGTACGCTCCTATATTATCATAAGGTAATAGGTAAGGACTCATCATAATAAATGCAGTTCCCATATAACCTAAACGATTACCCATTCTTTCTGCTGGTGTTAATTTTCTAGATTTTACCAACATTCTCATGAACCAATTACCAAGGGTTCGTTCACATGCTCTACATGTTTTCTTCTTACTCTTAAAAAGTAATTTTGGTTTCGTTTTATTACAAACGTTACATTTCTTCATCATAACAAATCATCTGGTGTTTGTTTATATATTCTGTATGAATCTTCATTAAAGTGTTGTGTAGATACCTCAAAAACGATAGAGTTCTCTTCTAATGAGATTAATTGATGTGGTTGACCTCTTTCTATCAATACACTATCTCCTACCTTTAGAATTCTACTATCGTG
>Ga0209815_1001784_pt1 | contig 13730 bp, 9 predicted proteins | sample CoawatmetaG00DNA_FD_187507 | JGI IMG/M metagenome (GOLD analysis project Ga0209815, IMG submission 187507) | Marine microbial communities from the West Antarctic Peninsula - Coastal water metaG002-DNA (SPAdes) (version 2) | ecosystem: Environmental > Aquatic > Marine > Coastal ...
CTGTAATTAAATCTCCAGCTACTTTTATTCCACCTTCAAATTCTAAAGAAACTTGTTTTCCTTCAAAAATTTGATACGCTTCTAAATCTCTTGGACTCATATTCTCAATAGGAATATTAATTCCTTTCAATTTACCAATAGGACTTCCAAAACCATTAGGATGCTTTTCTATACCGTGCCCAATAAGTTCTTTATCTCTATTTGAAAGTGCTGTTAAGCCTGTAGTTTGAAAATAAATAGGCTTGTTGTTTTCGTCTGCAATTAAGTGTGTAAAAACTCCAGAAATTTGTATTCCTGTGCTCAACTCAATAGTACCTCTATTTTTAGAATTTATTAACTTCTGTAACCCTTTTACTCCTCCTTTTCTAATTGCCATTTTATTTGCAAACTGCTCTAATACAAGACTCAAATGAGCAAAATTTGGTGTTACAAATAATTGTGGCTGCGGTTTTGTAATATCAAAATTTATATCTGCAGCCTCTATAGTATAGGGTCTTTTCTTTACTTCATCTTTCATACAGCAAGCACTTTCGCCAATAGAAGACAACAAGCCTGCTCCATAAATTTTAGGCGTTTCTAAAGTGCCTATCATACCATATTCTACCGTCCACCAGTGTAAGTTTCTTATTTGTGCCATTTCAGACAATTCTCCCATATTATCTTGTAAATACTCTACTACTTGCTCAGCTTCAATTGTTTCTTTTTCTGAAGAATTAGGATCTTCTTTTAAAATGGACAAAAGACGAATGGCTTCATACATTTCAAAATCTTTGGCTGAAGAAATTGCTTTGCATCCAATTTCGCCAAAACGTCTTAAATATTCTGCATATTCCGGATTTGCAATAATTGGTGCATGCCCAGCGGCTTCATGAATAATATCTGGTGCTGGAGTATACTCAATATGGTCTATAGTTCGCATATCTGATGCAATAACTAAAACGTTATATGCCTGAAACTCCATAAAAGCATTTGGTGGAATAAAACCATCTACAGAAACTGCGGCCCAACCAATATCTTTTAGAATACGATTCATCCCATCCATATAAGGAATTCTCTCAGTTGAAATTCCTGTTTTAGCAAGTCCTGTTAAATAAGAATTATGTGCAACTTTACTTAAATAATCAATATTTATGCGCATTACATACCTCCAAACTGCTTGGCTTTGTGCTGTATATTCTTCATAGGGTTGTTTTACAACAAACTTATGTAGGTGTTTTGGCAGTTTCTTTGTGACATCATTCAATTGAAAGTGTATATTCATGTATTTATTGAATTATTCCTACAAAATTACACATTAAAATAGTAATTCCTTATTTTAAATTTGTTAAAAACAACGATTAGATCATTATAAAATACGAACAACGCTTCATAATCCTTTTAATAAAGGAAGCGCTGTCTTGAATATAAGCAATTACGCTATCGGTTTCGTGAAATTCTAAGAAAAAAACAAAAAACTTTCTTATTTTTACCTTTTAAATACAGCGCATGAATAAGAAAGTAATCTTAATGATTTTAGATGGTTGGGGAATTACCCAAGACCCGAAAGTATCTGCTATTTACAATGCAAAAACACCTTTTATAAACGGTTTGTATGACAAGTATCCACATGCTGAGTTAAGAACCGATGGTTTACATGTTGGTTTGCCAGATGGTCAGATGGGAAATTCTGAAGTTGGTCATATGAATTTAGGTGCTGGTAGGATTGTATATCAAAATTTAGCCAGAATTAATAAAGCTGTTAAAGAAGAAACTTTAGGTAAAGAAAAAGTATTATTAGATACTTTTAAGTATGCTAAAGAGCATGCTAAAGATGTGCATTTACTAGGTTTAGTTTCTGATGGTGGAATTCACGCACACATTAACCATTTAAAAGGAATTTTAGATGTTGCAAAAAAGAACGAAGTAGACAATGTGTATTTACACGCATTTACAGATGGTAGAGATTGTGATCCTAAATCTGGAACCTATTTTATAAATGATATTCAAGAATATATGAAAGAAAGCACGGGAGAATTGGCTTCTGTAACTGGACGTTATTATGCAATGGATAGAGATAACAGATGGGAGCGAGTTAAAGAAGCATATGATGGTTTAGTAAATGGAATTGGTATAAAAACTTCGGATGCAGTGGCTGAAATGAATGCGAACTACACAGCAGGAATTACAGATGAATTTCATAAATCTATTATTATAACAAATAAAGCTGGTGCGCCAAAAACAAAAATAAAAGAAGGAGATGTTGTTGTATTTTTCAACTACAGAACAGATAGAGGAAGAGAATTAACGAATGTATTATCTCAAAATGATTTTCCAGAGTTTGGAATGAAAAAATTAGATTTATACTTTACAACAATTACTTTATATGACGAAAGCTTTAAAGGTATTAATGTAATTTACAATAGTGATAATATTAAAAATACACTTGGAGAAGTGCTAGCTAAAGCAGGTAAAAAACAAATTAGAATTGCGGAAACAGAGAAATATCCACATGTTACCTTTTTCTTTTCTGGCGGACAAGAAGCTCCTTTTGAAGGAGAATCTAGAATTTTAAAAAACTCACCAAAGGTTGCAACATACGATTTACAACCAGAAATGAGCGCATACGAATTAACGGATGCTTTGTGCAAGGACTTAGAAAAAGCGGAGACAGATTTTGTTTGTTTAAATTTTGCAAATGGCGATATGGTTGGTCATACAGGAATTATGGAAGCTGCAATTAAAGCTTGCGAAACTGTAGATGAATGTGCGAAAAAAGTGATTGAAACTGGCTTAAAAAATGGCTACTCTACCCTATTAATTGCGGACCATGGTAATTGTGAAACCATGATGAATCCCGACGGTTCCCCTAATACTGCACATACAACAAATCCTGTTCCATTCATTCTAATTGATACAGAAGTTAAATCTGTAAAAAGTGGTATACTAGGTGATGTTGCACCAACTATTTTAGACTTATTAAATGTTGCACAGCCAAAGGAAATGACACAAAAATCTCTATTATAAAATAAAAAAATGAAAAAAATATTTTTATTCTTATGCGTCATCGCATTAACATCTTGCAGTACACAAAAAGAAATAACGGCAGCAAAAAACAAAAGTGGTGATTTAATTGGCTATGCTAATAAAGAATCTTTTACACAGGCTCCATATAATAGTTGGTTCGTGAAAAACTTTGATAATTATACACCAAACGAAGCAACAATTGCAGCATTAAGCAAAACTCTAAAAGGAGTTACTATTAAAGGCTTTATGGGAACATGGTGTGGAGACAGTAAGCGGGAAACACCACGTTTTTATAAAATATTAGAATTAGCAGGTTTTAACCTTAAAAAAATAGATTTAATAACTGTAAATCGTTCAAAAAAAACACCTGATAATTTACAAGAAGGTTTAAACATAAAAAGGGTACCAACATTTATTTTTTATAAAAAAGGAAAAGAGATTGGGCGTTATGTTGAATATGCCAGAGAGTCTTTAGAAAAAGATATGCTGAAAATTGTTTCTGGTGAGGCCTACAAACATTCTTACGACAGAAGTAAATAAGGTGCTTTTTATATTCTTTTGTTGTGTATACTTAAATTTACAAGGAACTTATTACCTTAAATTATATTAACTTTGCGGTTCAATTTTTTTACATGATTAAAATTAAGACCAAAGAAGAAATAGAAATTATGCGCGAAAGTGCTCTAATAGTTTCTAAAACGCTTGGAATGCTTGCAAAAGAAGTTAAACCTGGTGTTTCAACCCTTTATTTAGATAAATTAGCAGAAGACTTCATTCGATCAGAAGGGGCAATTCCTGGTTTTTTAGGACTGTATGACTTTCCGAATACACTTTGCATGAGTCCAAATTCTCAAGTAGTTCACGGAATTCCGAATAAAAAACCCTTAGTAGAAGGTGATATTATCTCGATAGATTGTGGCGCTAAGAAAAATGGTTTTTATGGGGATCATGCATACACATTTGCTGTAGGTGAAATTGACCCTGAAACTAAAAAACTATTAGATGTTACCAGAGAAAGTTTATACGAGGGCATTAGAGAGTTTAAAGCAGGAAATAGAGTTGGTGATGTTGGTTATGCAATTCAGAAATTCTCAGAAGACAGAGGTTATGGTGTAGTTAGAGAATTAGTTGGCCATGGTCTAGGTAGAGATATGCACGAAGATCCTGAAATGCCAAATTACGGTAAAAGAGGTAGAGGAAAAAAGTTTGTAGAAGGAATGGTTGTTGCTATAGAACCTATGACCAATTTAGGAACGCATAAAATAAGACAACATTCAGATGGCTGGACAATTACAACCTTAGATAGCAAACCCTCGGCGCATTTTGAGCATGATGTTGCTATCTTAAACGGGAAACCAGAATTACTTTCTACTTTTAAGTATGTGCATGAAGCTTTGGGAATTATTACTAATGAAGAGGATGAATTTCGACAGTAAATAGACACTAATTTTTTAGTGTAAACACTATGAAAATCTTTAAATCAATCCTAAATACAATACCAAGACCCTGGCTAATAAAAGCCAGCTATATAGTTAGACCTGTAATTTACTGGTATTTAAGAGGTTACAAATTTACAGACCCTATAGATGGCAGAAGTTTTCGAAAGTTTTTACCTTACGGCTATGGTAAACAAAGAGAAAACGCACTTTCACCATCTACGCTATCCTTAGAAAGACATCGCTTAATGTGGCTTTTTTTAAAGGATAACACTAATTTCTTCACTGCTACAAAAAAGCTTAAAGTATTACATATTGCGCCAGAACAGTGCTTTTTAGATATTTTCAGAAAACAGCAAAATCTAAACTATATTACTTCCGATTTAGAATCTCCTATTGCAGATGTAAAAGCAGATATTTGCGACTTACCTTTTAAAGAAAACGAATTTGATGTTGTTTTTTGCAATCATGTATTAGAGCATATTTCTAACGATACAAAAGCAATGCAAGAATTGTATAGAGTTTTAAAACCGGGCGGATTTGGTATTTTTCAAATTCCACAAGACTTATCTAAAGCTATAACTTTTGAAGATAATACAATTACAGACAGAAAAGAGCGCGCTAAGCTATTTGGACAATATGACCACGTAAGAATATATGGCCGTGATTATTTTGACAAACTACGTAGTATTGGTTTTAAGGTTGATGAAGTAGACTACACAAAAAAAATAACTTTAGACAAAATAGAAAAATATTGTTTAATGAAAAATGAGATACTACCTGTTTGCTATAAGCTATAATTAGAATATTCCGCTAAATTTCCTTCAGCATTTACAAAAAGTAAAATCACCTCTAATTGCGTATTTTTTGAAAGAAATACTTTTGTCTTCTCTAAACCCATTGCCATAAAAGCAGTTGCATACGCATCTACGTCTGCGCAGTCTAAATCTCCAATCACAGAAACACTTAACAAATTACTTTCGCTAGCAGAGCCTGTTTTTGGATTAATAGTATGAACATATTTTATACCTGAATCTGAAATTCTAAACTTCCTATAGTTCCCAGAAGTTGCCATAGACTTATTAGATAGATTTATATTTTTAAAACCAGAACTGTCATCCGCAGCTATGGGATCTACTAATTTTATAATCCAAGGTCTTTGATTTTTTTTAAAACCATTTGTTCTAATTTCTCCACCAATTTCAATTAGATAATCTCCAATTATTTTTGAATCTAAAAAGCGGGCTATAATATCAATTCCAAAACCTTTTGCAATCGAATTAAAGTCTAAATAAATTTCTGCTCTTTCTTTAACTACTTTAAAATTTATTCGTTTGACTTTATCTAAACCAACAAATTGCATTTGCTCTTTCAATTGAACCTCAGTTAAATTTATCCTTTCATCTTTTGGGCCAAAACCCCATGCATTTACTAAATTACCCACTGTAGGGTCAAAAAAACCATTTGTCTCTTTAAATATTTGTTTTGATTTATCAAAAACTTCTGCAAAATAATCATCTATAACTACGTTTGTATCGCCGTTATTTATCCTAGAAATATCTGAGGTTGGTAAGTATGTACTCAAAGAGGAATTCATTTTTAAAAACAGACTATCTATGCTTTTCTGATAATTAGCATTGGCATTTAAATACATAATTTTATAAGTAGTGCCAAAAACCCTTCCTTGCAAGGTGTAATCTTGAGAAATAACTTCTTTTTCACATGTTGAAAATACTAATAAAATTAAAAAAAGAAAAAGTAAATAAAAATATTTCATAAGAAACTGGTAAGGAAAACAAAAATAGTGTTTAATTTTATCAGAATTTATTGATAATCGTACTTTTTATTCAGTCATTTTGTTAAATTTGTATAAAAGTTAAACCATTAAGTTTTAAACGGATGAAAAAAATATCTTTAATCTTATTATCTGCAGTTTTAATTAGTTCTTGTGTTTCAAAAAAAGACTTCGCAGCCTTGCAAACAGAAAAAACAGCAACAGAAGAAAAATTACTAGCTGTAAAAACAACTTTACAGAAGTGTTTAATTCAAAATGAAAAAGATGTTGCAAAGGCGTCTAATTTAGCGGAACAAGTAAAGTATTTGCAAGAAGATAAAAAAACAGCTTTAAAGCAGGTTGAAAACTTAACCGTTTTAACACAATCTTCTACTGAAGGAATAAATAATGTAATTGCTCAACTAAGCGAAAAAGATAAATATATTAACGGTGTTAGAGATGCAATGACCCAAAAAGATTCTTTAAACCTTGCTATAAAATTTCATTTAACTAAAAACTTAACAGAAGGTATTCAAGATGAAGACATCGAAGTTAATGTTGAAAAAACAGTAGTATTTATTTCAATTTCAGATAAATTATTATTCAAAAGCGGAAGTTACAATGTAACTGAGGGTGCATATACTGTATTAGAAAAAATTGCTAAGGTTATAAATGACCAACCAGAAATGGAAGTAATGATTGAAGGACATACAGATAACTCTCCAATTAAAAGAACTATTATTCAAGACAATTGGGATTTATCTGCTTTAAGAGCAACTGCTATAACAAGAATTTTACAATATAAGTTTGGTGTAGTACCAAATCGCTTAATTGCTGCAGCCAGAAGCCAATACGTGCCCTTAACTGACAACGATACCCCAGAGAATAGAGCAAAAAACAGAAGAACAAAAATTATTATTATGCCTAAATTAAATCAGTTTTTTGATTTATTAGAGCAAGATGCTAAATAATTTTTAGTATTAATTAGACATTAAAAAACCACTCCTCTAGGGTGGTTTTTTAATGTCTAATAAAAAAAATATCTCCTTGACTTAATCATTAAAAAGTTATAACTTACAGAAAACTAATTCTTTTATTAAAATGATATAATTTTATAATTAAGTTTTAGACACATGTCCGTAAACAATTATATAGATAATGAAAGTCGCATAAACCTAAATAATAGCTTTTAGAAAGCTTCATATAAATTTAGTGAACTATTTTATATGTAGACAGTAATTCCTCAAGTAAAAAACATAAATTTAAACTACTATTAGACTTAATTTAAAGACAATAATACCATGGGTGAACGTTCATATGAAGAATTAGAAATAGAGCTAAAGAGGTTAAAAAACTCTGATATTGGACTTTTAAAAGAAGACCATTATAAAAATTTCTTTGACAATATGATAGAAATGGTTGAGGTTATAGAACTTATTTATGATGAGAATAATCAACCTATAGATTTCTATATTCGTGCAATAAATACTTCTTTCGCAAAGTTTTTAGGTAAAACTCAGAAGCAATTAATTGATAAAAAAGTATCCTCCATAATTGATAAAATAGAAGAGAATTGGTTTACTTCCTTCGCTAAAGTCGATAAAACAGGAGAGCCTCAAAGCTTTAAAAATTATGGTGCTGCATTTGATAAATATTATTTCGTTTCAGTATGGAAAATCTCTAAAAAGAACATAGGTGTATCTTTTACAGATATTACCAAAACTGAAAAGGCTAAAATTAAATTAAATAAAGATCTAAAAAATGAAACAAAAGTACGAACTGAAGCTGAGTTTTTACTTAAAAATGGAAAGTTAGAGTTATATCAAACCATCAATAGTCTAGATACTGCTCAAAAGAAAATTACCTACCAAAATAGTGCTAAAGGTGAAAGTTCATGGGAATTAAAAAGAATTAAAGATGAGTTAGAGCAGCAAAACTTTTATTTAAATAAGGTAGCTATTGTTTCTGAAACTGATGCTGATTTTAATATTCTATTTGTAAACGATAACTTTTGCGAAATCTACGGATATCAAAGGTCAGAGTTAATTGGTAAAAACCATAGAATATTGAAGAGTGGAAAACAACCCGAAGCTTTTTTTACTGATATGATTACTACTATTCTCTCTGGGGGCGTATTTAAAGGTGAAGTTTTAAATAAGAGCAATGGAGTTGAAAAATTCTATTGGATGGACATAACTATTATGCCTTTTAAAGATTTAAATGGGAAAATAATTAGATTTGTTGCTATTATGTTTGACATAACAGACCAAATTGAACAAAAAGAAATCCTTTTAAATCAAGCTGATAAGTTAGCCCTTGCAAATACTGAACTTGCCATACAAAATAAAGAGAAAGATAAATGGGCAAATAAATTAATGCAAGCCAACAAAGAACTTGCATTTCAAAACAAAGAAAAAGAAAAAAGAGCAGAGGAATTAACGCTTGCTGATATAGAACTTGCATTTCAATACAAGGAGAAAGAAAAAAGAGCAGATGAATTAGTTTTAGCATTTAAAGAGCTAGCGTTTCAGAACAAAGAAAAAGACAAAAGAGCAGATGAATTAGTGCTCGCTAACAAAGAACTTGCATTTCAAAACAAAGAAAAAGAAAAAAGAGCAGATGAGTTAGATATTGCTGATATAGAACTTGCATTTCAATACAAGGAGAAAGAAAAAAGAGCAGATGAATTAGTTTTAGCAAATAAAGAGCTAGCGTTTCAAAACAAAGAAAAAGATAAAAGAGCAGATGAATTAGCCATTGCTAACAAAGAACTTGCATTTCAAAACAATGAGAAAGAAAAAAGAGCAGATGAATTAGGCCTGGCAAATGAAGAACTTGCATTTCAAAACAACGAGAAAGAAAAAAGAGCAGATGAATTAGCCATTGCCAACAAAGAACTTGCATTTCAAAACAAAGAAAAAGAAAAAAGAGCAGATGAATTAGCCATCGCTAACAAAGAACTTGCATTTCAAAACAATGAGAAAGAAAAAAGAGCAGATGAATTAATTATTGCACAAAAAGAAAAAAGAAAAAGAGCGGACGAATTAGCCGTCGCTAAAAAGGAACTTATTTTTCAAAAAGAGCTAGATGGTTATCGCTCTGAAGCAGAACGTGTAGCACTTGAATTAACACTATTGATTGACACAGCGAATGCTCCTATCTTTGGTATTGATAGTAAGGGATTAGTTAATGAATGGAACCAGACTTCTGAAGAAATTACTGGATTTAAAAAAAAGGAAGTATTCGGGAAAGAATTAGTGAAAACCTATATTACAAAAGATTATCAAAAATCGGTAAAAAAAGTATTGGATGATGCTTTACTAGGTAAAGAAACTGCAAACTATGAGTTCCCTTTATTTGCAAAAGATGGAGAGCGAGTTATGGTTTTATTAAACTCAAGTTCGCGCCGAGATGCTCACGGTAAAATTATAGGTGTGCTGGGAGTAGGACAAGATATTTCGGAAATGGATAAACTGAGAACAGTATCAGAGTCTGTAGCAAAAGAGTTGAGACAATTTATTGAAACTGCCAACGCTCCTATTTTTGGTATCGATAGTAAAGGACTTGTTAATGAATGGAACCAAACCTCTGAAAAAATTACTGGATTTAAAAAAGGAGATGTATTCGGAAAAAATCTTGTACAAACATACATTACTGAAGATTACCGAAAATCTGTAAAAAAAGTATTAGATGATGCTTTACGTGGAAAGGAAACTGCCAACTATGAATTTCCGCTTTTTACTAAAAATGGAGAACGTGTTATGGTATTACTAAACTCAAGTTCACGCAGAGATGCTAATGGTAAAATTACAGGTGTCTTAGGAGTAGGACAAGATATTACAGAGCTAGTTGGATATCGTAATGAACTAGAAATAAAAGTAGAAGAAAGAACTGTAAAATTAAATCAAGCGCTAGAAAAGCAAAAAGAATTAAACGAACTAAAATCAAAATTTGTTTCAACCGCATCCCACGAGTTTAGAACTCCGTTATCTGCAATTAATTTCGCAGCAGGTTCCATTAAAAAATATTGGGGTAAAATGGAACCCGTTATGATAGAAAAAAAACTACATAAAATCGAAGATCAAGTTATGCACATGACAAAATTACTAGATGATGTTTTGGTTATTGGCCAGTCTGGTGCTGGGAAAATAAGAAATAACCCTTTAGACATGCCTCTTGGTAATTTTATTAACGAAATCATTGAGGAAGTTTATACTTCGCATGAAAAATCAAATAAAATAGTAGTAATTGATACTGAAAACATAAAGAATGAAACTATTTTCATTGATGAAAAATTAGGCCGAAATATTTTTATTAATCTAATTAGTAATGCTGTTAAATATTCGAAAAATAAAGAAGATGTTACTATTGAGTTCTCGTCTGAAAAAGACTTCACAATCGTTGCAATTACAGATTTTGGTATTGGCATTTCAAAATCAGAGCTTAAAACTATATTTACTCCTTTTTCACGTGGAGAAAATGTTGATTTAATTCAAGGAACAGGATTGGGTTTATCAATTGCAAAGGAAGCAATAGATGCTATTGGTGGAGAAATAGTTGTAAATAGTACACTTGGATACGGTGCGACTTTTAAAGTGAAAATTCCGAAAAACAAAAATAATGTTTAAAATATTAATTGTAGAAGACACCTTAACAATAAGAGAAGAAATTCACGACATCCTAGTAATGGAAGGTTATACTGTTTTTGAGGCAGAAAATGGAAGTATTGGTTTTGAAATAGCCTTAAAGAAGCATCCAGATCTAATTATTTCAGACATACTTATGCCTAAACTGAATGGTTTTGAAATGTATGAAAAACTACAAAACAACAAAAAAACAAAGTTAATTCCATTAATTTTTCTTTCAGCAAAAGCAGAAAAGTCAGATATAAGAGCCGGCATGAGCCTAGGAGCTGAAGATTATTTAACCAAACCCATAGACGTAGAAGATTTATTAAATACTGTTAAAATTAAAATTGATAAAAAATTATTATTAGCTCAAGAAATAATTGATAAAACAACAACAATCTCCTCAATTCTTCAGCAACAGAAAAAAGAGTTAGATAACTATGCGCAATTAATTTCACATGAGTTAAAGACTCCACTAAGAAATATTTCAGATATATTAATATGGATCCGAGAAGAACTTGCGCATCCTATAAGCTCTGAAAATTCTATAAATAGTATTGAACTTCTAGAAAAAAAAGTAGAAAGAATGGAGCTATTGTTAATAAAACTAGAACAATATAAAAACATAAGATCTAGTTCTTTTAAAAAAAATAAAATTAACCTTAATAGTATTGCCAAAAAAGTAATAGCTAAACTCCAAGTACCCTCTCATATAAAAGTTGAAATAAAGAATAAACTTCCCACTCTTTTTGCTGATGAAATTATGTTGGAAAAAGTATTTGAAATTTTAATTCAAAATGCTTTAGACCATATTGACAAAAAAAAGGGGCTTATTTTATTGGCGTGTGAAACAACAGAAGAGGATTATCTATTTTCAATTAAAGATAATGGTATTGGAATAAAAACAAAATATCATGAAAAAATATTTGAAATGTTCCAGACTATAGATTCGAATAATTCTACGGGAATTGGGTTGAGTATTGTTAAGAAAATTATTTCATACTATAATGGAGAAGTAAAGGTAGAAAGCAAAACGAATAAAGAAACTATATTTTACTTTAGCCTGCCAAAAAAAGGAACAATGAATGCTCTTTTGACCCCTGATCACTTGAAAAAAAAGGATAACGATACTCTGTCTAATTAAGAGTGAAATTAAAAGAATAAGTTTTACAGGTCTACTCTAAAATCTTAATAAAGTCTTCGAAAGCAACATAATAAGGTTGGTCTTTAAAAACCGGATTCTCTACACTCTCTGCATTGGCAATTCCTACACCAGCGAACCAAACTTTAGCATTTTGTTTTTTAGCATGGTTTTTAAAAGTTTCCATCCAAAGTACATCGTACTCATTCGGATTCTGCATATTACTAGATACTTTTACCAAGACAAAAATAGTTTGTTCTCCCTTTTTAAACAGTACAAATTGAGGGTGCCTTTTTAACGTACTATTAATCGCCTGGAACTCATAGCCCATTTTTTCTAGCTTATCGCCAACAATATTCATTGCTAAATTATGCAATTCTTGCGCCGTTAGAATCTGCATTATTTTTTCTTTTTCTTATTGTGTTTATTGTAATTCTTATCTCCTTTGGTTTTTGGCTTCTTGTACTTTATTGCAATTTCTCTTCTATAAGAACCTCCTCTGTTTACTTGACTGTTCTTTTCACTTTTCTCATGAAATGCAGGTCCAGGAACATATTCTAATGAAGTTCTATTCTTAGAAATACCTTGATCTTCTCTAGGACGCTCATCTTCTGTTAACGTGGTAGAAATTTCCACATCTTCAGGAATTTCTAAGACTGGAATTTCATAATTCATCAATCCTTCAATACCCTCTTTTGCTTCTCTCTCTTTTTCTGTAGAAAACAAAATTGTTTTTCCTGCTTTCTCTGCACGACCAGTTCTACCAATTCTGTGCATATAATTTTCAGGAAACTCTGGCGTATCAAAATTAATTACATGCGATACTTTATCGAAATCTAAACCACGTGCCATTACATCTGTAGCGAGTAAAATTCTATTTTTACCTTCGTCAAATTGTTTGATAGAACGTATTCTGTAATTCTGAGTTTTGTTAGAATGTATTACACAAATCTCATCATTAAATCCTTCTTCTAAATGTCTAAACAATAAGTCTGCAGTTCTTTTAAAACCAACAAAAATTAAAACTTTATGAAAAGTTTCTCTATCATTTAAAAGTTTGTGTAATAGGTTAACTTTCGTGAAAAAGTTAGGAATATTATAAGAAACCTGTTCTATATTATCTAATGGAGTTCCACTAACCGCTACAGATATTTTTTCAGGATTTTTAAAAAAGTCGTAGATTAAAGCATCTACATCTTCGGTCATCGTTGCAGAAAACAAAACGTTTTGTCTTCTTTCTGGAATCACATCAAAAATATTCATCAACTGAAAACGGAATCCTAAATCTAACATTACATCTACTTCATCAATTACCAATTTCTGAATAGACTTTAATTTTAAAGAATTACTCAACGCTAAATCGTATAAACGACCAGGTGTTGCAACAATAATATCTTGCCCTTGATGAATAGCTTGTCTTTGTGTATTAATATTTGCACCACCGTACACACCTAAAACACGCGTATTAATATATTTAGACAATTGCTCTATTTGAGTAACCACCTGTATTACCAGTTCTCTAGTTGGTACTAAAACCAAAATTCTTGGATGAAGCTGCTTTGAATATGCCAAATCTCTAAGAATAGGTAACATATAGGCAAACGTTTTTCCTGTTCCTGTCTGCGCTATTCCCACAACATCTTTACCAGATCTTACTACAGAAAATGCTTGTTCTTGAATAGGTGTTGGTGTATCAAAACCTAAATCGTCAATTGCATATTGTAGTTGATTCGATAAATCTAAATCTT
>Ga0209815_1001785_pt1 | contig 13720 bp, 5 predicted proteins | sample CoawatmetaG00DNA_FD_187507 | JGI IMG/M metagenome (GOLD analysis project Ga0209815, IMG submission 187507) | Marine microbial communities from the West Antarctic Peninsula - Coastal water metaG002-DNA (SPAdes) (version 2) | ecosystem: Environmental > Aquatic > Marine > Coastal ...
GAAAATTTCTACCACTCATCTGTATGTGACCAAACGAACCGGTTGAGGTTGCTGAACCACTTATGTTTTCAGTAGCAAATATATTACCCGCAACATGAAGTTTTTCTGATGCTTCTGAGAGGTTTCCGATACCTACATTTCCACTGCTATTGTTTTGTAGTATTATATCTTCAGTAGCAACATCTGTTCTTATAAAAAGATGACCAGTAGTTGGATTATTAAAAATAAAAGAACTTTTAGCGTTTGCTTTAAGTTCAATAACATTATCACCAGTTAGATTTTGAATTAATAGTCTATCATTGCCACTCGTAACTAAATGGGCAAAATAATCTGGACTCGTAGTTCCAATTGCTAATTTATTACCTGTTATAAGACCAACAGAGTCTACCCTTCCAAATGAACCGGTTGAAGATGCAGAACCACTTACCTTTACATTTGCTGTTGGAAATTCAATCGCGGCTTCGGAAACTGTCATTCTCACAGATGTAGATGAACCAGCTCCAAAATTCATTTTATCACCATTATGCACATAGTTAATAAAACCAATATTAGTTCCTTGATCTAAAAATTTAATTAAAGCGTTTCTATTAGCCTGACCTGTATCAAAATGTAATTGTGGATCACCACCAGTTGCAGAATCAATCAATATAGTTGGATCGGCAATAACACTTCCTCCAACATCAAGTGTTGCACCAGGACTTGCTGTGCCGATGCCGACTTTTGCTGTTGTTGTTAGACTAGTCGCTGAACCCGATATAGATATTGAACCCGTAAACTGATGGGTGTCATCTGATGTATCACCAAAAGCAGTAGAACCACTAGCAGTTGCTATAGCAGTATTGGTTACGGATGAGGATACTATATACTGAGTAGCCGTAATACTCCCTAAAGAGGTAATATTGCCGTCTGTATCTATATTTAGCTTTGAACCAGTTATGGTAAACGAGCCTGTTATTGCTGGATTGTGTATTCTCATTATAATCTACCTTTGTTTAATATAAATATCTGATTGTTAAATATTTTCACTATTAGTCTCCTAATTTTTCTTTTATCTCACTATTTACTTTCTAATTCTTTTACTCTTGCAGTTAACTCTTGTATTGCCTTAACTAATATTGGAACAAGGTTTCCATCAGCAACAGTTTGAGTACCATCATCCGACTCTTTCCACATCTTAAAACCTTCTTCAATGCTATCATGTTTATCTATCACTACTTTTACTTCTTGAGCAATAAACCCATGTAGAGTTTCTCCGTATTTTGAACCCAATACTGGTTCTTCTGAATCTTTGTATTGAGTCATATCCTTATCTACATCTTTTGCTTTTCTCCAATTATATGTGATTGGTCTTAAATCGTTAATTATATCTAAACCAGCAGAAGAAGTTTTTATATTTTCTTTTAATCTTTTGTCTGATGAAGCAGCCCAAGAAGTATCACTACCATCTAATCCTAATGATGCTACATTAGAACCAAATCCTATTGTGGCTGTTTCATTAGCTATACACGCAACATCTCTACCTATTGCAATTTGACCTTGACCAGCCGCAGCTGATAAAGTTGTGCCTGAACCTATACATACATTACTCTGCCCGTTATTATTATTGAACATTGCTCTATATCCAACAGCAACATTCTGACCTTCAGCACCATCTGCACTACCCATTGCCTCAGCACCAAGTGCTGTATTCTTAATGCCTGTGAGTACTCCGTCCAATGCTAGGTAACCAACTGCTGTATTTCCAACAAGTCCACTTACTCCTGTTTGAACTTTTAATGCTCCGTGTCCAATCGCAGTACTATGATTTCCGTCATCTTCAACTTTTAAAGCTTCAAATCCGACTGCGGTATTACCGATTCCTGAAACTAAGGCTTGTAATGCCTTACTTCCTATAGCAACCGTACCATCAGCAGCACTTGTAACATTTCCAGATTCCATAGCTTCTGGTCCGATAGCAACTACTCTATCTACATCCGTGGAAGTTGATAAGGCAAAGTAACCAACTACCGTATTTAAATCTCCTGAAGTAAGAGCATCACCTGCAGACTTTCCAATGATGCTATTTGCCTCTCCACTAGTAATGCTTAATCCAGCATCTTTACCTATTGCCACATTATTAACACCAGTTGTAATTGCAGTTAAACTAAACTTTCCAACTCCAGTATTGCTACTATTACTAGCAGCAGAAGAACCTCCAAAACCTGAACGAAATCCGATATAAGTATTATCTGCACCAGTAGTAAAATATCCTGATTGTCTACCTACAGCTGTATTATTATCTGTTGTTGCAACATTTTCTAAACTTGCAACTCCCACCGCAGTATTAAAATCTCCTGATGTTAATCTCAATAATGAGTTTAAACCTAGAGCAGTATTTTGAGTACCCGCAGTTAAAGCAGTCATTGAAAAAGCTCCAACTGATGTATTGTGATCAGCGGCATTAGTAATAGTTGCTATTGCAACATCATGTCCTATAAATGTATTATTAATTGCACCATCAGGAACACTTAAACCAGCTCTATGTCCAAATAAAGTAGTTGATGCACCAGCATCATTATTACTTAGTGAGATTCGTGAAGTTGAGTCTAAAATAAATTTACCTGGAATATGTAATGTACCAAACGAACCGGTTGAAGATGATGAACCACTTATTTTTAAACCACCAAATGTAAGGTTACCTGCAAAAGCTGATGTGCTTGTAGATGGTGTACTTGCAGCACTTATGAGAAGAACTTGAGTCCCTTGATGATTATTAATTCCAAAATCATTATTGGCATCCATTTGCATTCTTCTATAATTAAAAATCTTTTTAGATAATGAAGTAGCTATTATATCTCCACCAATATGAATATCACCACTACCACTTATATCACCGGTAACGGTTAAGACTTCTGGTGGATTTACATTTCCTATGCCGACATTTCCACCATTAAAATGGCTTACTCCATCAGCAGCAATTTTAACCACATCACTTGTTCCAGCTGAACCTACTTCAAAAACAGCATCTCCACCACTATCCATAGACATTCTAAATGCTTGTCCACCATCATGTTGAGTAGCTACAAAGAAATCAGTTCCAGCTGCTGAAGCACTTAATGATAATAAATGTGGATTACCTGGATTGCGATTTCCCTTACCAACATGCAAAAAGTCAGCAAAATAACCATCTGCAAACGAACCAGTTGAGGTTGCAGAACCACTTATTTTTGCATCAGAAGTAAGAACTAATACTTCATTTAACGTACCACTATGCTCAAGAGCAAATTGTAAATCAGCAGAACCATTGTCATTTGCATTTCTTCTTGCACTTATTTTTGCACCAAATCTATCAGCCGTATCATTATCCGAAGTTTTTAAAAATAAAGCCGCACCACCACCAATACCAACTGAATTTGCATTTTGTATTGCAATACCAGTAGATGGTGCAGTTGAACCAGCTCCAGCGTCACTTTCTACAGTTAATCTTTCAAAAGGATCTGTTGTGCCGATGCCCACTCGTGAATTTGGGCCATCTACTGTAAATATTTCATCTCCTCCTGTTGGAGCAGTACCTCTTGCACCCAAATAACTGATTTTAAATTTACCGTCATGTGTATTTCCGATTGCCATAGTTCTATCAGCAGTTGCTTGACCAGTAAGAAAAAGCATCCAAGCGTCTTTTGAATTACTAGCATGAAGGTCTGAACCAATTTTTATTAAACTTTGATTTACATTTTCGTCTGATGAATGAACTCTAAGTTCAGCACCACTTCCGGAAACTGTTAGTAAACTAGTAGGACTTGCTGTGCCGACGCCGACCTTTCCGTTAGCTAAAATAGTTATTGCATCTGCACCATTTCCACTTCTTAATTTCAATATACCTGAAGAGTGTTGAGTACCTAACTTCATTGTTTTGGTGTTAAATTCGTAAAATATATTTGCACCATTTAAATCACTTGCAGAACCAAATACTATAGCGGATGTGTGTCCTGAAGATTCTCCAGCAAGAATAGACATTCCAGCATCATTATTGTTCCTAATGACAAATTCATCACCGTCGGTATCTGGTGTTCCACTAACAGTTCCATTAGCACCTTGTATTTCAAGCTTAGCAGCTGGAGAGGCGGCTCCTATGCCAAGTTTTCCAGCAATAAAAGAATCATCACCGGCATTTAAAATTACTCCCGCTGTACTTGCATCTCCTTGATAAATAACATATGAACCAGCATCACTACCACCACCCATATTAAATTGATGTCTTAATTCACTACCATCATTTGAAGTCGTTCTAAATTGTACAACTCCATGTGCATTTATTGATTGTATTCCTGCACCACCTACTACTTCTAACATTGAATCAGGATCAGTTACGCCGATGCCGACTTTTCCTTCTCCAGTAATAGTTACTTGACCGTCACTACTACCACCAGAACCAACTCCGATTTCAAGTTTTTGATTTGAAGCACCACTACCATCAAAATATCCTAAATAAGCATTTTGTTGAGCACCTGTGAATCTAATGCTTGCTACATTTCCTGCTCCTTGTTCATTTACTAGATTGACCATAACTCCTGCAGTTAATGTTGTAGCTGCAACATTTCTCTTAACCACTAATTTTTGAGAGTGTGTTGTTAGGTCATGTCCGATGCCTAAATTATCAGCAATAAAACCTTGACCAAACGAACCGGTTGAAGATGCTGAACCACTTATATTTCCAGCAAAATCTTTTACACCATGAAATGTGGCTCCAGTAGCAGAACCTGAAGCAAAGTGAACATCTGTTATTTGATTATCACCAAAGGTTATCGTATCAGTTCCATGACCGTTGGTTTCCGAACCTATTACTATTTCATTATCAGAATCTGCTGCATCACTTTTTGCACTTCTTCCTATGTAAATACCATTATTAAGTGTGGTGGCTGTTATACCACTTCTACCTTGACCTGCAAAAGTTCCAATAGCAACATTGTCTCTGCTATTGGTAAGTGTATTGCCTGTCTGATCGCCGATAAGAACATTGGAGTTACTCTGTTGACCAGCAGTTCCTGCAAGATTACCAATAAAAACATTAGAATCTGCAACTGTGTTATTTATAGCAAGTCCAGTGCTTATTCCGATGAAAACATTCTTATCACCGAAATTATCACTATCCGTTCCACCGGCACTTGTTCCAATGCATATATTATCATCACCAGTAGTTCTTAGTTTAGCAGCATTTCTTCCTATAAAAACATTCCCACCTTTATCAGCCATAGCGGTTCCGGCATTATCGCCAATCGCAATATTTATTTTAAATTGACCACCATCTACATTAGCACTACCAGCATTCGTTCCAAAGGCAATATTTTCACCAACTGCATTTACTTGTGGAAAGTGTTTTCCATTTTGCATTACTGAACCAAACGAACCGGTTGAGATTGCTGAACCACTTATTTTGTTATCTGAAGTAATTCGGAGTTTTTCAACATCAACTTCGTCTGTAGAAGTATGAAAAGCTAAATATGATTGAAAGTTAGTAGACGCACCACCTGTAAAATAATCAACACCATCCTTTCCGGCTACTATTCTTCCTGCAGGTTTTGCTGAAATAACACTATCCTCTGAACCTCTTAGTTTAAATTCTATTTCTACTGTTTGATTTTCTTCGGTATTTGCATTAGCATCATTATTGAATAGTCTTAATAATGTCATCGAGTCATTACCATTACCACCTGCAATTTCAAGAGGTGTAGCTGGACTTGATGTGCCGATGCCGACAACACCTGATTGTGAAACAGTTAAAACTTCCGTTGCTCCATTGTCGTTTAATAAAGATAATCTTCCATCGGTTTGGAGTTTAAACTGCATATCTTTATTATTGCTTGTCTCTTTAAATAAAAGAAATGGGGCTGAATCATCTAATTGTATATCTCCTACGACATGAAGTGCAACAGCAGGACTTGCTGTGCCGATGCCGACTCTTCTATTACTAGCCTCAAAAAATGCTATTGAATTACCAGCAGAGGTTTGTATATCTATATCTATACCTGTGTTATTACCTTTAATTATTGTATTGTCATTAGTATTGTGTGCAGTAAAATAAGTTGCTTTAACATATGAAGCCCCATCTATACCGCCGGAAAATGTGGAATCGCCATTTAAAGCAATCGCTAATTTTTCAACACCATTTAATCCAAAAGTCATTTTTGAAGTGTTCTGTTCGTATTTTATATAACCAGCCTTTGCTGCAGTTCCTGAAGTTCCATCTGCAAAATGTATACTTCCAAAATCTCCAGCATTTTGTCCACCATAAATAGTAAGACCTGAATCACCTGCCCCATCACCTACAATTAAATCATTTGCTTCAACATCAAAGCCTGTTAATAATGAATTTCCAATAGATGCTCTTCCTATTGTAGTTAGTGCGCCAAATGAACCTGTTGAGACTGCAGAACCACTTATGTTTCCACCATAACTTGCAAATGTTGATGTTCCACCACTAAAGGCCGAAACTGATGATCCTGAAATATTTCCAGCCACGACAGTTATACCACCTGAACCACTTATAAATAAAGAACCACTAAATTGGTGTGTATCATCCATAGTATCACCAAATATCGTTGAACCACTACTAAAAGATTGTGTCATATGAGTTACAGATGAACTTATTATAAGTGTTTTAGCAGTTATAGTTCCTTGTGCGACTATATCTCCCTCTACGTTTATATTAGCATCAGGACCTACAACACTTAAAGATCCTGAAACTGAGAATGAACCAGTTACCTCATCATAAGCAGGATGTAAAACATATTCAATCTGTGTTCCGTCTGAACTAACTTTCATAAAGTTACCAGCATTGGACACATTTACACCAGGTAATCCATTACCTACAGAAAAGTGTGCATTACCAGATGTAGCATCTTCAAAATATATTTCTGCATTACCAGTTCCCGCTGCATGTATTCTTTCTGGTATTATTACATTATTAGATTCATCATAGACTGTAATAGCTGGGTATCTTTCACCCAAACTATGAGTTGCTCTCCAAAGAACTGCTGCTGTATTCTGATTAAACATAAAAGTTCTACCAGTAATATTACTAGAACTACCACCACTACTCAATGTAGCAGAACCTGCGATTGGCTCTGTAAAGGTTAGCGTCATGAGAGTTCCACCATTAGCAGTAACGGAGGCTGGTAGTACCATTTGGTTGTCTGAGTTGTATACTGTCACATTAGGATGCTGTAAACCTAAAGTGTGGTTTATTGTCCAAGTTGCAGATGGTGAACCTTGTGAGTGAACATATCTAGAACCTATCTGTCCTTGATAAATACTAGCAGATATTACATTTGCTGTCACCCTTCCAAAAGAACCAGTTTGACTAACAAATAGAGAACCAGTAAGAACCATTGAGCCGGTTACGTCAAATGAACCTGTAACATCTTGAGTTGATGTTGTGTATATTATTCGTGTTCCATCGTCATTAATCCTCATAAAGTTACCAGCATTATCAGAATTTATACCTGGTAAACCATTACCTACAGAAAAATGACCATGACCTGATGTAGCATCTTCAAAATAAACATCCATCTGACCAGCATTTTTACCATGTACTCTTCCTGGTACTATTACTTCATCGTTCTCATCATATATTGTAACCGCAGGAAATTGTTCACCTAAACTATGTGTAACCCTCCAAAGTACAGAAGGTGTTTCTTGATTAAAGTTAAAAGTTCTACCGGTAATATTATCACTACCACCACCAAGTCCTAACATAGCCGTACCAGCTACATTTGTACTGAATGTTAAAGTCATACTCGAACCACCATGAGCAGTTACGGATTCCGGTATTATCATCTCATCGTCTGTATTATAAACAGTTACGTTGGGATACTGCGTTCCTAAACTGTGCGGTATACTCCAAGTCGTTCCTGGAGTTCCTTGAGAGTGAACGTACCTAGCTCCTATTTGTCCATGATAATGGCTAGAAGAAATGTAACCTGTAGTGATAGCTCCAAATGAAGCACTTCCTGGAACTTGTATTGTTCCAAAAGATCCGGTTGAGGTTGCTGAACCACTTACATTTCCGGAAAAGGCAGTCGCGGCAAGATTAGTTAATTCTGATCCATCCCCAGCAATTTTAGTGACTTCAACTCTACCAAACGAACCGGTTGAGGTTGATGAACCACTTATTTTATAATTAGCACGACGAAATTCTGCTGAATTTAAATTTAATCTAAGTGTTTCTGTACCACCATTTTGGAAAAAATATGTACCATTATCATTGATATGTTGTATAGCATTAGAACCACCGGCATCTAAAAATCCAATTGTGTTGGTAGTTGAAAAGATAATACCGTCCTTTGTCGTATCACTACCACCCATATTAATCTGAGATGTATCACCTGTTCCAAATAAATCTATAGAACCATTTAACCGACTTGTACCATGAACTGTTATACCTGTATTATTTGCATAAGCTCCACCTACGGCTAAGACACCAAACGAACCGGTTGAAGCAGCTGAACCACTTACTGTTCCTGTATGAAGTGTAGCTTGTGTTCCTTCTGTTATGTAAAAATCTGTTGTATCATCGTTACCAATAGTTACCGTATGACTTCCTTTACCGGTAGTAGTTTTACCAATTACTATTTCGTTTGTATTACCATCAGCAGAAGCCTTAGCAGCATCTCCTACAAAAATACTTCTTGTATTTGTTTGTGCAGTTGCACCATCAGCTAATCCAGCATTATTTCCGATTGCCACATTTTGAGCTCCGGTTGTGATTGTTGAGCCCGCATTTATTCCCACAAAAGTGTTTTTAATTGCATTTGTGATTGCCGTTCCAGCTTTTTGCCCAATCATAACGTTAAAACTGGTTCCTGTATTATTTATACTTAGACCAGCACTTTCTCCTATAAGAATATTATGAGAACCAAAATCATCAGCATCACTACCACCCGCAAGTTGTCCAATCGCAACATTATTACTTCCAACGGTTCTAGCTTTTAAAGCGTTATTACCAATGGCTACGTTGTGTGCACCATTTACTATTCCAGTAAGAACTGCAGTTCCAATTCCAACATTATCATTTCCAGAACCATCATCTGATAAACCAGTTCCACCATCACCCATATACATAGAACTACCAGTTGTAAATAATTGTGGTGGAAAATCTCTACCGTTCATTCTAATATGACCAAAAGAACCCGTTGAGGTTGCTGAACCACTTGTGTTTCCTGTAGCAAATACATTACCAACAACATGAAGTTTATGCAATGCTGTTTCTATACCTATACCTAAATTTGCATCTGAACTTAGGTTCATTTTATCAAATCCACCAATCTTAAATGCTATCGGTTGACCATTTGGAGTTTGAATAATTACTTTACCGGTCTGACTTTGAGCAAAACCTATTTTAGATTGTTGATCTATATGACCGAAAGTAGCCGTATCGCTATTAGTTCCAAACCCAACTAAAGCTCTACCTATGTGTGCAGTAGCGTCTGTGTCAGGTTGTATTTCTAATCTACCAAACGAACCGGTTGAGATTGCTGAACCACTTATTAAAGTAGTTGTTACATCTAATATTTCAACACCACCAGCAGTAAATCTTATATTATCAGCAGAAGATTGTGCAATAAAGGTATTACCACCACCATCTAAGTAAAGTCTATGAGTAGCTGGTATACCTACACCATTAGTACTAAAAATTTGAAATTTTAAAGCATTTGTAGTAAAGAATTTATACTCATTACGTTGAAATTCAATTCTAGCAAAGGTATCAGTATGTCCGGTACTATTTATATCAGTAATTAATTTTGATCCCGCAGCCATTTTTAAATCTCGAACTTGACCGACTAAACCCATATTGATTTCACCATATTCAAGTGCGTCTACTTTACCAAACGAACCGGTTGAGGTTGATGAACCGCTTATGTTACCTGTAGTTATTATTCTATCAATGTAAGCATCTCTCCAATGCTTTGCTGGACTACCTATATCACGTGAACTATCTGTAGTTGGGATTAGATTTGAAGTAAAACCGGCAGTTATAGCTATTGAGTCTCCTGAAGAGTCACCTACCTGAATATTCCCACCAAGCGTAATGTCACCATCTATTTTAGAATCACCAAAAACATTTAATTCACCAAAAGAACCAGTAGAATCAGAATCTCCAATGAAACTACCAGAAAGGGTAAATGAGCCTGTGAGGGTTGGATTTAATTGTTTACTTCGTTGTAAAGCCATAATTTTTCTCTCTCTTCAAAGTTTTCCATCTCACCTTCATAGATTTGGAAATTTTCTTTTTATGTTCTACAGTCTTTGGCTGCTTCATCTTTTCAATCGTAGCCATAGCTAATTTTCTATCCGTCTGAGCACAAGACTTACAAACTGTATTGTTACCTACTGCTCTATCAAAGGAATCCTTTCTGGAGTAGCAAATAACTTTACTACAATCAGGACATTTTCTATTTTTTCTATCTTTCCAATGACGTTTTCTCATACTTATAAATATCAATATTTAGTAAAAGAAAGGTGGAGATTGAAATTTATTTTTAAGAATTAAATTTTCCCGTAGCGATAATCTCATCATCAGCTTCCAAATCGTAACCTATACTATCATTGTCTATTAACAGGTGGAATGTAGAGCCGGCCTGTTGTATCGTCAAAGCATCATGTTCCATATACTGCCCATTTATAAAAAATACAAAGTCTTGCTCAGTCGTATCAGTAATTCCTATTGGGGCAGAAGCAGTTACTGCTGTAAAACTAGCAGTTGATGGGATTGATATTGAAGAAGCTTTTTTAACAAATTGCTTTCTTAAATATGAAGTAGTATCACCTGTAGTTGCCCCATCTACCAATAAAGATCCAGAGATAATTACACTACCTGTAAATTGGTGTTGATCATCGAGCGTATCCCCAAATACAGTATTACCTTGGCTGAAAGAGGTTGTCATATGAATTATGGAAGAAGAAATTATATAATTTTCAGCTGTTATATCCCCCAACACAACCCAGTCTTTATCTACTTGTGCTTTACCATCTGTACGTTCAGTTATATTAAATGAATTTTGTCCGATGTGTACTGAATTAAAATCTACATTCGCATCTGTCCCAACATCTTGTCCTATATTAAAAGTAAATGTCGAAGTAGAAGTTCCATCAAACGATCCAGCCCCATTCACAGTAACACCAACACCATCAGCTATAACAAAAGGATTTTCTAAAGAAGCTGCACCAGCGGCAGATGATTGGTTCACAGATATATTAACATTACTATCACCCTTTCCACCAACTAAATCAGTTAACTTTACACTAACATTGTCACCAATCAATAATCTTTTTGGAGTTAGATGCTTTTGTGTTGTAACCACATTATTAAACTCCTCAGGTATTAAATAACCTTTTAGTGTGACTGTAAAGTTAGTTTTTATGATTCTTTCAGAGTTTACTGAAAATTCACTAGCATCTGTATAACTATCTATGGAAGTTCTAAATTTAAACTTCCCATCTTCTCCCCAATAAGCACCCTCACTAAAGATAATCTTTTCAATTATTTTATTCATCTGTTCTGTGTATGATGTCCAAACAATAAAATCATAAGTTACACTCACATAATCAGGAACAGCTACTGTATAAAGTTCACGAGTTTTATTTAAACCTTGTTGAACAGCAAAGTTATCATATCTATTTTCCTTAGAGTATCTCTTCTGAAAGGTATAGAATAGTTTTGGGTCTTTTGGATTTAACTTATCTACACCTAAACTAGTATCCTTTTCTATTGATGTTCTTTTGAACACTATTAATGGGGTCATAAGTTGTTTTTTATTATCTACGAGATAGCCATTCTTCTGTATTGTATTCCATCTTTCAGGATTAGAATACATAATAGGAACTTTTACACTCTCATCATTTTCTTGAACAACAGGTTTTATTACATCATTAAAATAAAACATAATAGCACCATCAATGTCCATTAATCCTATTGATAAGTTTTTTGTATTATCCGAATCTCTAGATCTTAATCTTCCACGATTTATTTCTTTTCTAGCAGAGCGAGATATTGGTTTTTCACGAGCCATTAGATACTCCTAATTCTTTCTATTTGTATAGAACTTTTTCTAACTAAGAAAGAGTTTGCTATAACCGAATAGTTTTGGTCAAATTGACCACCTATTAATTGATTTTCATTTATAGTACCTACTTCAAAATACCCGTAGTTCCAATCTATTAAATCACCTATCTCTAATACCAACGAAGCATCTATGAAAGATTGTCGTAGGAATGAGAATGTTGCTGTTTGATTAGCATCAGGCCCGAAGTCATCTGTATTAAAATCGAAGTCTTCAGCTTCTATCAATACGTTCATCTGAACTCCATTCTTATATACCTTCTTACCACCAGCTGCTTCACCATACATATTGGCTACAGCCTCCTGAAGTGATGGTTTGTATACAACACATTCCTGATTTATAATACCATCTTTATTGTTTTTTTTATCCCCGACAAGTTCTTTAGTAACACGAGTTACTAAATTAACATCTCTTTGGGGTAGAAATCTACCAGCCATATTATTATCCTATAAATATTGGAATTGGAACTTTGTTTAACTTTTCATTTAGAAACTCAGCCTCATCTTTATCTGCTTCCAAAAGAGCTTTCCTACTCATCTGGTCTAGCATTTCTCTAAGCTGTGTTACTAATGTTTCTTTTTCAGTAGCCGCTTCCGTTCTTAATGTATCCCCGTCTAATGTCGTCTCAGCACCAGGTATTGGAAGTGAAGAATACTTACTTCGTATTGTTCCCAATAACTCTTTACATAGAGCTAATCCGTATTTCTTAATCCATTGCTTGCCTACTTCATTTATATCAGCAAATGTCATATTATTAAAAGGAGCATTTGAGAAATCTGTTATTACACCATCCGATGTTCCTTGTAATGCATTATTCCTATCTTTCTTTAAAATATAATCAAAGTAAAGTGTATAAGTACCTGTAGGTTTAGGAAAAATTCTTAATTTATTATTTCGTAATTCAAATGAATAAGCAGATTTTCTTATTTGGTCATTGAACTCAATGGCTTGAACCTTTAATATATCAGCATACATTGGCATCATCATAAACTGAACTGCTGGTGATTTATTACCAAAACCAAAACTATCTAACATATTGTAAGAACCATCGCCTGTCCCAGCATAAGGATCGAAATATCTAGTAATCGCAGGAGAACCTTCATAGTGAATTTTTCTGATTTCAATAGCATCACCGCCTTCTTTTACATCAGCATAAAGAGCATCTAAATCATAAATCTGAGAATCCTTTGTTATTTCTATAGAGCCACTTTTAAAATCTACTGTTCCACCAACACCAGCCTCTGAACCATATTGTTCAGCTAACTGAATATTTCTACCAAAAGTGGGTGTTAGTTTTTTGTGTGTTAAATCTGTTTTTGTAGCACCAGAACCTGTTTGTTGTCCTTGCAGTGCTAACATATTATCTCTGATGTTAAATTGATTTACCTGTGCTGAATATTCTGTAATAGCTTCTTCATAACACGTATAAAATTGTACATCTTGTAGTTCTACTTCAACTATTGGAAATCCCAATCGTTTCGCAGACCAATCAGCGAATTTGTCGATAGAATGAGAACCTGTTCTAAATGTTTCGTCTGTATCGTAAAACCCATATGGTGTGTTTCCTGTTGAAAAGGAACTACTGCCCGCCCAAATTGCTTCCATTATATTCTCCTAAAAAA
>Ga0209815_1001786_pt1 | contig 13716 bp, 13 predicted proteins | sample CoawatmetaG00DNA_FD_187507 | JGI IMG/M metagenome (GOLD analysis project Ga0209815, IMG submission 187507) | Marine microbial communities from the West Antarctic Peninsula - Coastal water metaG002-DNA (SPAdes) (version 2) | ecosystem: Environmental > Aquatic > Marine > Coastal ...
AATTTCTTGCATAACCAGAACTTACATCTACAACGTCTCCGATTCCACCAAGTTTTTGGATTTTATCTAAAAGTATAATTTTCATAATTTATCTGTGTGAATCTGTGTATGGAAGAAGTGCTAAAAACCTTGCAATTTTCACTGCTTTTGTTAGCTTTCTTTGCTCTGAGGCAGTCACATTAGAAACTCTTGCAGGAATAATCTTGCCAGTTTCAGTAATGTACCTTTTTAAAAGATCAATATTTTTATAATGAAAGTTCTTTTTTGCATCTTCTGACATTATTCACTCTCCGTTATTTTTGGATCTTCGACTACAGTCTCATCTGATTTTGGCACCACTACGACTTTTGCCTTAGGGGGGATCACTTTAATTTCCTCTGCAGGTGCTTTTTTAGCTTCTTGGGATTCAATCATTAAAAGAGAATCTTCAAGAGAGAGAGTATCAACCTTTAGTAAAAGATGCCTAATGACTGAGGTATCGTACTTAAGCTTTGTTTCTAGCTCTAGAGCTCCCTCAGCAGGTCCTTCTAGCTGATAGATAGCATAATGTCCTTTGTTGTGATTTAAGATGCTGTAAGCAAGCTGTCTTCTTCCAATATTCTCTAATTTTTTAACACTAAATCCAATATCGGAAAGAATTTTATCAAATTTAGATTGAAAATCGTCAAACTTAGAGGATAAGTCCGGGTTAAGTATCAAGGTTAATTCGTAATTATTCATATATTTCCCTTTGAGTTGTTAGATTTTTTGAACAGCAAAAAACCAAGGAGCGTGAATTCTAAGGTAAATGTAGGCAGCAATCAATAATTATTTTTAAGGAATCCAAAAGCTCTATCAAAAATAGATTTATTATTCTCTAATGTGTAGCCTTGCTCTAACTGATCAAACCCAAAGCTAACTAATCCTAGGGCTGTAGCATATATAGGATTTTTTAGTACGGATTCCATCCCACTAAACTTCTCAGGAATTCCCAGTCGGACACTCGTTTGGAAAATTGACTCTGCCAAAGGAACTGCGCCTTCTATTTTAGATGTTCCACCTGTCAGCACAATTCCAGCTGGAATTTTACTTTCAAATCCATTGCGCTGGATTTCTGCTTTTACTAATTCAAATAGCTCAACATACCTAGGTTCGACTATCTCTGCTAAAGATCTACGTGATAAATCTTCGGGAGGTCTTCCTCCAACCCTCATAACCTCTAGCGTTTCTCCATCATTTGTTAATTCGGCTGCCGCACATCCATGTTTTTGTTTAATGTCTTCAGCCTGAGCTGTTGGAGTTCTTAAGGCAACAGCAATATCGCTGGTAACTTGATCTCCAGCAATCGGAATAACTCCTGTGAAAGCTATCGATCCAGAATTAAACACTGCAATATCAGTTGTGCCGCCACCAATATCAACCAAGCACACACCAAGCTCTTTCTCGTCTTCAGACAAAACAGAATAAGAGCTGGCTAATTGCTCAAGCACAAAACCATCTACTTCGATGCCACATCTTTTAACACACTTTTCAATATTCTGAATTGCGTTGTTTGCGCAGGTGACTAAATGCACATGCGATTCCAGTCGAACTCCAGACATACCTAGTGGATCTCTAATAGAATCTTGATCATCAATTACATATTCTTGAGGTAAAACATGTAGCACTCTTTGGTCGGAAGGAATTGCAACTGCTTGTGCGGCCTCCATAACTCTATCGATATCACCCGGCACTACTTCCTTATCCTTTATTCCAACAATTCCATGAGAATTTAAGCTACGAATATGATTGCCAGCAATCCCTACATACACATTTTTAATTTTTCCCTCAAAAGAAGATCTTGCTTGATCTAAAGATTTTTGAATGGCATCAGTTGTAGCATCTATATTAACTACAACCCCTTTTTTTAAACCGCTAGAGGGATAAGAGCCCATAGAAATAATCTCAACTGAATGTTGGTCGATGTATTTCCCAATTATACAAACTACCTTTGAGGTTCCAATATCTAACCCAACCACATAGTCGGAATCTTTTGCGCCATTATTTGCCATAATTCAATGCTGCTCCAGCTTTATATCTAAGATCAATGATACTAGGTGTTAGGTTATTTTCGAACATATATTTGAATGTAAGTGAAAGTTTTTGATACGTATCATCTGATAAATTTTCACCAAGATTAATCCGCAATGAATTATTGGTAATAAAATACCAGCCTATTACAGGCTCATAATTAGCAGATTTAATAGTGAGATTAAAGTCATCAAGTAAACTTAAGAATTGGGTCTCAATATTTATCCATGCAGTTAAGTATTCCACAGGCATATTTAGCCGAATTAATTCAAGGTGGCCTCCATCATAATTAAATTTAGATAATTGTTGATCTAAATAAAATTTATCTTTCCAAACATATTGAGGTTTTTTACTTTTTATAAACGCCTGAACGGAGGTCCCAAAAAAGCTACTTTTAATTAAAAATTGATCTACCCATCTTTGTTTAGCTAGATGTCTTTGCAGTTTCTGAGCTGAAGGGTAATGTTTGGCACTTTTAATTAGATCAGCTTCTTGATTTAAAGAGGGTATGTTCTCGAAATTTATAATTATTCGATTGTCAGCAAAGCTATGTGAAGTAAAAGAAATCAGGAGAATGGAGAGAAGAAGATGATTGCAACTATCCAGCATTTATAATTTCTCTAACAAGGGATTTGTAATCTAGCCCAGCGCTCTTTGCTGAGCTAGGAAATAAACTGTGCGAAGTCATTCCTGGAACAGTGTTAATCTCCAAAATATAAAATTTACCATCGCTATTTTGCAAAAGATCTATTCGCGCCCAGCCTTTGCACCCCATTGCTTCAAAAGTTTTAAGACACAAAGATTCTAAGATTTCTTTTTCTTTAGGGGGGTGGATGATATTAAGAAGTTGCGTATCTTCCTTAATATATTTAGCTTTATAGTTATAAAAATTCTCACTAGTAACAATTTCTACAGCCGGCAAACATCGCCCATTAAGAATAGGCACAGTTAGTTCTTTGTGGTCAATGCATTCTTCAAAGATGAATGGTCTATTATTATTTGTGCAGTCATGAATCGCCTGATTAAGATCTATTTCATTTGAAATTTTAAAGACATCTATGCTTGACCCATCTTCTTCCGGCTTAAGAAAAAGTGTACTGTGAGGATCAAAGATATTAAATTTTTCAGAAGAAAGATCTGCAGACTCACGGGATAATTCAGAAACAGATACCCATTTAGGTGTTGGAATATTATGAATATTTAAAATATCCTTACATATTGATTTATTCCAGGTTTTAAAGCACGCATCTGCGTTACTTCCTGAATAAGCAACTCCTTGCGAAGACAGGAGACTCTGCAAGCTTCCTGACTCCCCATCCTCACCATGCAGCGCAATAAATACATAGTCATAGCCTGTAAGAGCTTCTTTGTTAAATTCTTTAGGATAATCAATCAAATTTGCTTCATATCCAAGCTCAAGAATTGCTAAATAAATATTTTTTCCACTGTCCAAGGAGACATCTCTCTCAGAAGATTCACCGCCATATAGAACAGCTATTTTTTTGATGTCCACTTCTCTTTAATTGAATGATTAAGTTGTGAAATAGTTCCAGCCCCTTGAGTAAGAAGAACATCGTAATCGTTATAATTTTCTTCGATCCATTGTTGAGCGGAAGAGTTAGACACCAGAATAGCATTGCCATTGTTCTGATTAATTTTGGCCATTAAATTTTTAGAAGAAATCCCTCGAATCGGGCTTTCGCTTGCAGGATATATATCAAGTAACAATAACTGATCAATTTGTGCAAGCACTTTCACAAAATCTTCAAACAGGTGCTTGGTTCTTGAAAAGCGATGTGGTTCAAAAATCATACAAATACGCTTTGTGGAAAATTTTTCTTTAGAGGCTTTTAGGGTGGCTAAAATTTCAGTTGGATGATGACCATAGTCATCTATTAAGATTTTAGATTGGCCACTGATAGAAATTTCTGCTATCTCAAACCTTCGTCCCACCCCTTTAAAATTTTTCAGCCCTTTCTTGATATTTATAATGGAAATTTTTTCCTCTAGGGCGACACAAATTGCAGCGCAAACATTTAAAAGGTTATGCCTGCCACTTAAAGATGTAGAGAATTTATAAAGTTTTTTAGAATGCGTATTTAGCAATTGAAAGTTTTGAACTCCTTCATGCAAGGCAGTATTAATAATTTGAAATTGATTTTTTGAGGAAAAACCAAAACTAATGATTTTTCTATGGATATTTTTTTTAATCTTATTGATATTCGAGTCATCTAAATTAAGAATTAGGTGTCCATAAAATGGAAGATTTTCTGCAAAATTTACAAAGGACTGATTTAGTTTTTCTTGGCTAGATTCATAAAAATCTAAATGATCATTATCAATATTAGTAATAACAGCTACTTCAGGCTGAAGATGCAAAAAAGAGCCGTCGCTTTCATCGGCTTCAACAATCATATAGCTGCCATCTCCTAGATTAGAGCTGCGTCCAACGCTTAATACTTGACCACCAATAACATAGGTTGGGCTTAAACCCGCTCCATTAAAAATACTGGCGATAATGCTGGTTGTTGTGGTTTTACCATGACTTCCTGCTACAGCAATGCTCCTATAAGGCTTCATCAGGGTTCCCAACATCTCAGCACGAGGAATTATTGTAATGTTAGATTTCTTAGCAAAGACAAGTTCAGGATTTCGGCTAGAAATAGCAGATGAGGCCACTACAAGATCAGCTTTCTTAATTAGATGCGGCTCATGCCCAATTTGGACCTTAGAACCTAATTTTTTTAAATCTCGAACCTCTGGAGTAATAGAAAGATCCGATCCAGTGACGCTAAAACCTCTCTTTTGAAGAATGGTTGCAACACCAATCATTCCTGATCCACCAATACCGATCATATGGATTTGTTTAAACTGTTGAAAACCTAAAGATTTCATTTGAATTATTTGATGATTGCTAAAACTGAACTTAACATCCTTTCTGCAGCTTGGAAATGATCAATTGAATCCTCGGCATTTTGCCATGCAATAAATTTTTTTTGCTCTACTATAATTTTTAATTTTGCTTTTAAAGACGAGGTTGATTCAGATTCTTCATAAATCAAGCCCATGTTTAAGTTTACAATATGGTTTGCATTTTCGCGCTGATGATTATCGATAGCCGAGGGCAATGGAATCATCAGACAGCCTCGTTTTAAACTGGTAACCTCTGATAAAGTTAAAGCCCCTGCCCTGCAAATCACAAAATCAGACCAAAGGATGTTATCAGAGGGAATATCATAAAACTCCTGAACATCGCATGAGATATCTGCGGAATATAAGTTCTTAATTCCATTCAATTTATTGATCCCAGATTGATGCCTCACTATTATCGGAATTTTTAAAGAGCTTAGCGCTGGAGGAATATTTTGATTGATAAATTCTGATCCCAAGCTGCCCCCTGTTACGTAGACCTTTAGCGCCGCATTAAAAGATTTGTTAGAGCCATCATTCTCTATTTTTTTTGTCATTGGGTTTCCAACCACCTGCATATTTTTTTTCTGGATGGTAGTTAGAGGCATGCCTAGGAAAACAATATTTGCAAACTTTGTGAGCAGCTTATTAGAGGTTCCAATAACTGCATTTTGCTCATGCAAAATTAGCGTCCTGCGACAAATAATTGCTGCCAATCCCACAGGCAGAGAAATGTACCCACCAAAACAGACCACACAATTTACTTTATTTCTAACTATAAGAATTGTTGCCTTAAAAATAGATACTATAAGGCCCATCACAGATATGAGTTTAGTCATTTTGTCCTTCCCCCTAAATCCGCTCATAGGCAAAGTAAAAAACAACATCTGCTTTGTGGAAACTTTCTCTTTTTCTATGCCATTTTTTGTGCCCACCCAAATCACCTCATGATTTTGCACCAAGCATGCTGAGGAAAACTCGAGTGCAGGAAAGACATGTCCACCGGTTCCAGCGGCTGCAATTAAAAATTTCATTATCTTATTGCTCGATTTTCATAATTTATTCGCAAGACCATCCCTATCATAAACATAAATAGTATTAGGCTAGTTCCACCATAACTAATGAATGGCAAAGTAAGTCCTTTGGTCGGTAAAATACCTAAATTGACCCCTATATTGAAAAGTGCTTGAACGGCAATTAATATTCCAACTCCAAAGGCTATCAATCCTTGAAATAATTCTCCCAGCTTTATTGCTTTAACAGCTGTTAAAATAATTCCTACAATTAAAGCAGCATAAAGAGCAAGAACGACCAAGCTTCCTGCAACTCCAAATTCCTCTAGTAACACAGCAAAAATAAAATCTGTATGCGGTTCAGGAAGGTATAAGTTTTTTTGTATTCCGTTCCCTAGCCCCACTCCAAACCACTCCCCTCGCCCAATGCCGAGCAAAGCATTCCCTAATTGCCAGCCTGCCTTATCAAAATATGCGAATGGATCAGTAAAAGAGATCAATCGGGCATATCTATAAGCCGAAAAGAATACAGCTGATGCAGCTAAACCAATCATTACGGAAGCTAATAACATGAATTGAAGAAATGATATTCCAGCAAAAAATAATATCGCAATGACAAGAATTCCAATAACCAAGGTAGATCCTAAGTCTGGTTGGTTCATAATTAAGAGGCCAAACATAGCTAGAACAATTAAGGGTCTAAAAAATCCTAGGGTTGTGTTAATTTGCCCCATTCTCCTGACACAATATCCTGACATGTATATTAATAATGCTAGTTTACTTACCTCAGATGGTTGGATGTTAATTGGCCCGATCCTAATCCATCGAGTACTTCCATTCACCTCAGTTCCGATGCCAGGGAGCAAAAGCGCCAATAACAAAAGAAGAGATGCTACTAAAAAAAACCAATCATATTTATGAAATAAATGAGAGGGAATGCTTATGGCAATAATTGTTGCAATCATTCCAATGCATAGAAAAATTATTTGTTTTTCAGCAAATTGAAAGGGATTGCCATACATTTTTTCTGCAACGAATACACTTGAAGAAGCAACCATCACAACACCAATAAATAATAGGCAAATAAATGGCAAAATAATTAATACGTTATCTCTATCAATCATCCAATATCTCTTTGGATAAATGTACAAAATGATCGCCTCTTACTTCAAAATTTTTATAATCTTGGCCACTGGGGTGTCCCGGTGAAAATAAAATCTCTAAATTTCCTGATAATGTTTTAATGAACTTTAGGGCGTCTTCTAATGACTGAAAAGTATATTTATTTTGATGAGATATTTTTTTTTCAAGCTCGTCTGCATGCTTTCCACAAATGTATATATTTTTAGGCCCTTCAAGCTCAATGAAATTATATCTTTCTTTATCTGGATCGCCCATTACGATTAAATGATGGCAAGAGTCTCCTGACAGGCTCTCAATTGCATACTTTAAAGAGTTTGTATTAGTTGATTTGGAATCATTGATGATTGCTACTTCATTATTAAGTTGGAGCTTCTCTAGTCTATGAGGCAAGTTTAGTAAATCCTTAGGCTGAATATCTCCAAGGTATGTATTACCTGTAATTTCTTTAAATAGTAAAAATGGGTTGCTCTCGGTAGTCGAGCATTTTGATTTTAAAATTCTTTGTTTTGCAGTTATGTAGTTCTCCAAATTTCCATGATGATCAATATGATCTGGACTAATATTTAGGAGAACGCCAAAATCCAGATGATTGCTCTTCATTTTTTCGAGTTGAAAACTAGATAGCTCAATTATTGAATATGCATGCTTGGAATCAATAGCATCAAGCAGAGGCCTTCCAAAATTCCCTAAGATCTGAGAGCCTTCAAGCAACTGACTTAAATGCATGCAACATGTACTTTTGCCATTTGTTCCAGTAATACCGATCTTGAAAGATTTGTTTCCTTCAAAGAAAATATCTACATCTGTTTTGTATTCAATATTATTGAATTCTGCATCGGGATAAAGCTTTTTAAGATTAATGCCTGGGCTCAAATAAATCATCTCATAGGATTGTAATTTGCTTTTATCTGGCAAAGAATTGAAGGAATTATTATGCTCTAGAGTATTGTTATCATAAATATCAAATTCAAGCCCTCTCTTTGTAAGATATCTATCAAAAGATTGACCGGTTATGCCGTAGCCAAAGATTAACGACTTCATTGAAATCTATCTAAGTTTAAGTGTTGCAAGAGCGAATAAGACAAGAACAAAAGTTATGATCCAAAACCTAACTATTACCTTGGGCTCTGCCCAGCCTTTCAGCTCAAAGTGATGGTGAATTGGGGCCATTAAAAATACTCTTTTGCCTCTTAATTTAAAGGAGCCAACTTGAATGATGACGCTAAGAGTCTCCATCACAAAAACTCCAGCCATTATTGCAAAAACTATCTCGTGTCTGACGAGTACAGCCATTGTTCCTAGTATGCCTCCAAGAGTAAGAGAACCTAAATCACCCATAAAAATTTGAGCTGGATAGGTGTTATACCAAAGAAAGCCGATTCCAGCTCCAATCAGCGCTCCACAGAATACAATTAATTCACCTGTAAAAGGATGAAAAGGAATAAACAGATAATTTGCAATAATCTGATTTCCCATAGCGTAAGCAATAAGCCCGAGGCCACCTGCAATCAATACGGATGGCAGAATCGCCAGACCATCCAGTCCATCAGTTAAATTGACTGCATTTGATGAGCCAACAATTACAAATATACTAATTACCAGAAAGGTAATAGGAGAAATTATAAAAATAAATTCTTTGTTAAAAGGAAGTATAAAAAATTGACTGCTACCCTCAGGTGATACTTTTAGCATCATAATAATTGCAAGAAGAGAAAAAATAACCTGCAAAAAAATCTTGTATCTACCATTAAGTCCATCAGAACTCTTATCTCTAATTTTTAGCCAATCATCCATAAAACCAATGCTTGCAAAAGAAATAGTGACAAAGATTAATATCCAAATATATGGATTCTGAAAATCTGACCATAGCAGCGTTGAGATTAACAAGGAGAATATAATAATTAAGCCTCCCATAGTTGGTGTTCCAGACTTTGCAAGATGAGATTTAGGGCCATCATCACGAATGGATTGGGAGAACTGCATGGAAGTAAGTAATTTAATGATTACCGGACCTAAAAATATAGATAAAAGTAATGCTGTTAAAGTTCCTCCAATAGTTCGAACAGTAAGATAGCGAAGCACATTAAAACCTGGATCATAAGCCATCAACCAAGTGCCTAGAATTTCAATCATGTGTTATCCCCTATATTTATAAATTGTTCCATATGCATACCTCTCGAGCCTTTCAATAAAACATGATCTTTCTTAGAAATCTCTTTGCAGAGGAATTCTTTTAATGCAGCTTTGGATTTAAAGAAAATTCCAGAAGAACCGAAGCTCTCAACAGAATGTTTAGTGAGATCCCCAAAACCTATCAGTAAATCTAATCCTTTTGTTTTGGCATACCCCCCAATTTGCTTATGAAATTTTTTTCTATACCTTCCAAGCTCTTTCATATCTCCCAAGACAAGGATTCTGCGTCCAGGAAACTTAGCAAGAACATCTATTGCTGCTTGAACTGAATCAGGGTTCGCATTGTAAGAATCATCAATAAGTGTTGATTGATTAATCCAGGATTGCAAATGAAGTCTTTGAGATTCATTTTTAAAAAATTTTAATGACTCAAGAAAAAATTCTATATCTTCATTTAGCTGCTTAATAGCTGCGAATGAAGCAAGGATATTTAAAATATTATGATTCCCTAGCAACGCTGTCTTTACATGTAATGTTCGAGTCAGATATTTGGATTCGATAGAAAAAGAGGTCCCAATTTTAGTTGTCTTTATGTTGCTAGCAAAAAAAGAGGCTGTTGCGTCCAATCCAAAGGTCAAAAATGTGATGTCGTTTCTTAGGCCTTTCCAATGCTTAACATGTTTTCCATTTGGTAAAATAGCAACACCATTTGTCCGAATATTATTAATTAATTCAGATTTAACATCTAAGACACCTTTTAAAGAATTTAAACCTAAAAGGTGAGAATGACCGATGTGGGTAATAATACCTATGTTGGGTTTTATAATTTTAGATAAAAAATTAATATCTCCTTTTTTTGCCGCCCCCATCTCAAAAATTGCTGCCTTATCTCTTGAATCAAGCATCAAAGCAGATAAGGGCAATCCAATTTCATTATTAAAGTTTTTGAAACTCGAAAAGCTTTTTTTTATTCCTGCGCTAAGAATACTTTTTGTTGTGGTTTTACCATTACTGCCTGTAATACCAATAACAGGCTGATTAAATTTTCTTAAAGCAGTCTTTGCTAGGGTAATTAAAGCCTGTTCTGGGCTGTTGACTACAAGAATATTTTTACTTAATTTTAAAAAAGGTGAATTTTTTTTAGCTTTTACAATCGACAATGCAGCTCCTTTTTGTAAAGCATGATCACTATAAATACTTCCATCTTGGCGTGAGCCCCTTAGTCCGATGAAAACTGAATTCTTGTTGACTTCTCTAGAGTCAATCTGAAAATCTTTAATGGCAGCCTTATGATTTCCCTCTACTCCTAAGGAAATCAATATATCACTAGTATTATTAATAAATTTCATTGTCTTGCACTTTTTAAAATACACTCTCGATCATTAAATGGAATGCTCTTCCCCTGCTCTTCCATCGCATCTTCATGCCCCTTACCTAATATTACCAAGATATTTGATTTATTGAGAGAGAGTAAGCCTTGTTTAATTGCTTCCTCCCTAGATTGGATAATCGTTAGATTATAAAACTGGCTGCCTTGCGTTGCATCTGCAGCAATGCTTTCAAATGACTCATTTCTATTATTATCAGATGTGAAAATGATGCTATGTGAAAATTCCTCGGCTACCCTCATCATCTTTGTGCGTTTTTCTTTATCTCTATCTCCACCACAACCAAAGATAAGTAATATCTCGTCATATGATTCGGTGAGAGAAGATAATATATTCTTCATAGCCTCAGGGTCATGCGCAAAATCAATAAAAACATGTCCCTGTGCTAACTTAATTAACTCACTTCGGCCTGGGGGCAATTTAATATCTGCATAAATTATATTTTCAAGCTCGCTAGCTAAAAAAGAATTAGCAATTAACCCAAGAGCGCATGCAAAGTTATCTAAATTAAATTGAGGAAATAGCGAAACTTCAACCGAAGAATTAAAACTTGGAAATTGAAAGGCAATCTTTGAGTGGAAATCACGATTAAATTGTTTCGTGTATAAAAACGGTGATGAGGATTCTTTAGAGCTAATAAACTGAACTTTATGTTTTTCCTTAATCACCTCAGTATTAGATTCCACCAAAAAAGAGTCTCTCAAAACCAATGGTGTATTAAGTGAAGAGAGTGTGAGTATAGATAATTTAGCTTCAATGTATTTATCTAGAGTTGAGTGGTAGTCCAGATGATCTGATTGAATATTAAGAAGCATTGTCTGAACAAAAGTGAGTGATGAAAGACGCCCCTGATCTAGAGCATGAGAAGATAGCTCTAAAAAAATAAATGTCTTCTGATTCGCTCTAATTATAGTTAAAAGCTGGCATAGCTCAAAAATACCCGGTGTAGTGTTTCCTTTGGTGGTAATTAATTCATCATTTATGATCGCACCAAAAGTACCTATATAACATGACGGTTTCTCAAGCTTACGGACCATTTGATGAGCCATAAATGCTGTGGATGTTTTACCATTCGTACCAGTAACGCCGTGAAATAAAAAATTATTTGAATCTAAATCATGAAATTTAAATAGGAATTGTGCTATTTTTTGCTTTAAGTCTTTATAAAAAATATATGGAATATCAGTATTATTTAATTGAGGTTGATCGCTCAGAATACATACTGCACCATTTGAAATGGCATCGTCTAAAAAGGTTATTCCATGAGAATTTATGCCAGGAAGGGCTACGAATAAATACCCTCTTTTGATATTTCTTGAATCATCGCTAATTCCAAGAATATCCACCTCAGTCTGGCAATCGACTTTAAAAAATTTAGAAACACTTGAGAGTTTATTCATCAAGATAATTCAGAACGTCTTTTGAAATTGCGGCAAACAATGGGGCAGCAACCGCCCCTCCTGAATAATTATTTAATCCAGGCTCCTCAACACTGACAAATATAGTTAGTCGCTTTGAGCTTAACGGAGCAATGCCAGCAAACGAAGAGATATACTTACTCTTATCATACCCACCCCTAGCGCTTGTTTTATGGGAAGTTCCAGTCTTTCCTGCAACGACGTGACCAGGTATTGCAGCCAATGTCCCAGTGCCTTTAGCAACAACAGACTCTAAAGCAAGTAAAATTTGAGAGGCTGTAGTTTTTGAAATAACTCTCTGCTTATATACTTCCCCATCATTCTTAAAAATTTTAAAATCTTTTAAATAGCCATCATTAGCAAATACTGAATATGCCTGAGCTAACTGTAAGGCAGAAGCAGTCATGCTATAGCCAAAACCTAAGCTAGCTATTTCATGATCAGAAATATTAGGCCGAGTATTAATGGTGCCATATGCCAAACCAGGAAATAATAAGTTAGACGGCTTAGTTAGACCAAAACTTTTATAACTTGAGGTTAGTCCATCAACTCCAATGAGAAGAGCTAACTTTGAAGCCCCTACCTGGCTAGACTTTTCAATAATTTCTTTAAAGCTTAATTTTCCATAATTACGTGGATCTGAAATTTTTCTATTACTTAGACTAATGAATCCAGGGCTTGTATCTATAACTTGGTCAAGAGAAATAATACCTAGATCAATTCCTTTAGCTAGAACTAATGGCTTGATAATCGACCCTGGCTCAAATGCATCAACCAATGCTCTATTTCTTTGAATCATTCTCGAGGGACTATTTGGATTATACGAGGGGTAGCTGGCAATTGCTAAAATTTCACCAGAATGATTATCTAGGACGATTGCACTGCCTCCTTTAGCTTTATTTGCCATAATAAATCTAGATAAATGCTTAAAAGTATAAAATTGAATCCTACTATCAATGGTTAGATTAAAAGTTTTACCAGGACTAGCTGAGGTTATTACTTGAGGTTTTCGACTTGCATTTTTGGTAATCATTTCCTTGCCTGCAATACCAGACAATTGATTGTTCAGAATATTCTCTATTCCCTCTAGCCCTTGCCCATCCCTGCCTGCAAATCCAATCAAGGGGGCAACTTGCTCCCCCAAGGGATAATATCGCTTTTGAAATGACTCTATCTCAATGGCATCAATTCGTAAATTTTTAATCTGCTCATATTGCGCAAAATCTAAATTAGAAAAAATTAATGACTTTCTATTCAAGCTATCTATCTGTTTAAAAGTTTTTTTAAGAGGAGCGATCAAATTTATTGCTTGATAATCATTTTGAGAAAAACTTCTTAAGGCAAAAAGATTGTACTGAATAATGGATACAGCTAAAGGAAAATTATTCCTATCGTAAATTCCACCCCTTAATGCAGAAATTTCACGAGTAGCAAGAAGCATTCTTTTGCCCTTTGAGTCTAAAAAATCCCTATCATTTATTTGAATGGAAAAAATTCTAAAAAGAACAACACAAAAAATTAAACAAAGAGTGATGTAAATAGTTAGCGCTCTCCAGCTCAAAGCTAAATTACTTTTCATAATTAATAATAATATTATTAATAATTTCGATCATCTTGAGCTCTTCTTTTGCATGACGCTCTATTTTGGCGGGAGAATTAAGG
>Ga0209815_1001791_pt1 | contig 13690 bp, 15 predicted proteins | sample CoawatmetaG00DNA_FD_187507 | JGI IMG/M metagenome (GOLD analysis project Ga0209815, IMG submission 187507) | Marine microbial communities from the West Antarctic Peninsula - Coastal water metaG002-DNA (SPAdes) (version 2) | ecosystem: Environmental > Aquatic > Marine > Coastal ...
TCATAATTCTGAGTTTGAAGTTAAGCAACCACAACTTACACCAAGACCCGTGAGCGCTGATGCACAAGCCTTGGAACATGCTTATCCAGCAAGAACAGAATTTCCAGTACAAGATTTTATATCTGTGACAGAAAATGGATTTGGAACTCCTTTTTTTAACTCAACTTCTTTTTCGGGGCAGCAACAACTTGCAAATATTCAAGTAGTTCAACCTGGACATAATTTGATAACTGGTGACTCTGTAAGATTTCAAGCTGTTAAAACAGTTATGCAAGGTGGTGGTTTAAATCCTGTATATGGTATTGGAGACATAGAACAAAGTGCAATTTTAACAAACGATATTACAGCAACAAGTACAACAATTAATATAACACCACAGAATAATAATTATAGCGTAAGTACAAATTTTCCTGGGACAGTTGCTTCTCCAGGATTCGTGGTCATTGAAAAAGTAAATGCAACAACAGGAAGATTTGAAAATGAAGTAATTTCATACACTGGAACAACATCAAATGGAACTACTGCAGGTTCTTTAACGGGATGTGTTCGAGGTACTTCTACTGTTTTTAGAGGTTTCACACCTCCTCCAACAACAGCTAATATTCATTTAGCAGGTGCTAAATTAAACGGTTCAAGACCTGTTACGGTTGGAACTGATAACCTTTTTACACCACCTATAACTTCTTTTGCCGCTCTTGCAAAAGTAGGAGCATGGGCAGTTAGTGATGAAGAAGTTATAGGTGGTGGTTTACAGTGTACATACGGTCCATTAAATGATAGAGCTTAATTATGGCATACACTTACGCAACTTTAACAACAGCAATTAGAGATTATACTGAAGTAAGTTCTACAGTCTTTACACAAGGCTTAATTGATGACTTTATTATGTTATCTGAAAATAGAATTAGTAATGATTTACCTATGGATGCAGATAGATTTGTTCAAGAAGGGACAATGGCAGCTGATGTAAATAATATAAGAGTACCAGCAGGAACTTTATTTGTAAGAGGGGTAGAAGTATTTAATGCAACCAATACCACGGAACAAGGTTTTTGGTTAGAGAAAAGAGATCAAACATTTTTATCTGAGTATGTAGGAAGATTAACAGGACCTGAAGGTTCTGCTACTGCACAAGATGTAACTGGAACTCCTAAATATTATGCTATGTTTGGTGGAGCAACTGGATTAACTGATACTACTTCAGGCTCTATTTACTTAGCACCTACGCCAGATGTTAATTATAATTTTAGAATATACTATAATAAGCTTCCAACAGGTTTATCAGCGGCTAATACAACTACTTATATAAGCAACTATTATCCAGAATTAATTTTAAATGCTGCTTTATCACAAGCATTTTCTTTCTTAAAAGGACCAACAGACATGTTGACATTGTACGAAGGAAAGTATAATAATCAATTACAAAAGATTGCGGGAACGCAATTAGGAAGACGAAGAAGAGATGATTACACTGACGGAACTGTCAGAATTAAAATTGATTCACCGTCACCGTAAACTAGGGGAAAAAAATTATGGCAATAACATCGGCAATATGTAATACATTTAAAACAGAAATTTTAAAAGCAGTTCACAATTTTACTGCATCATCAGGAAACACATTTAACTTAGCATTGTACACAAGTTCAGCTACTTTAAATAAATCTACAACAGCTTATACAACTTCAAATGAAGTTGCGACAGCAACAGGATACACAGCAAAAGGAAAAGCACTTACAAGTATAACACCTGTTTTATCAAGTGATACAGCGGTATGTGATTTTGCTAATGTCTCATGGACTTCTGCTTCATTCACAGCTAGAGGATGTTTAATTTTTAACGATACAGCATCAGGTGATCCGGCGGTTTGTGCAATAGATTTTGGTGGAGATAAAACTGTAACAAGTGGAACTTTTACAATTGAATTTCCAGCAGCTTCTGCAGGAACAGCAATTATCGGTATAGCATAAGGAGTAATTCCTTATGGCTAATACTTGGAACCAAGCCAATACAACCTGGGGACAAAATCAATGGGGCGATCAAGCCAATGTTGATGTAACTCTTACAGCACCTTCACAATTATCAACAACACTTGGCACAGTTATACCTTTCAATGAATTAGGTTGGGGCTCTGATACATATGGAGTTGAGAACTGGGGAGCTTCAGGTCTTGTGGTTCCACTTACTGGACTTTCAGCAACTACAACAGTAGGAACACCAAGCGTTGTTTTCTATCCTGGTTGGGGAACTTTAGATTGGGGAGAAAATGGTTGGGGTAGTGTTGACGCAGCCAAATATACTTTAACAGGACTTTCAGCAACATCAAGTGTGGGTACAATTTTACCTGCAGATGTAATGGGATTAACTGGAGTTTCAGCAACATCTTCAGTTGGTATACTTAGTATTGGACTAGGAATTAATTTAACTGGAGTTTCAGCAACGTCTTCAGTTGGATCAATTATTATTGGAGAAGGAATTCCATTAACAGGACTTTCAGCAACTTCTGCTGTTGGTGCAATTACACCCGCACAAGTTATGGGATTAACAGGACTTTCATTAACAAGTTCTCCTGGAGCTCTAATTGTAAAATCAGATAATACAACTACACTAACTGGAGTTTCAGCAACGTCTGCTATAGGAACACTTATACCGGCTGATGTAATGGGACTAACAGGACTTTCAGCAACGTCAACAGTTGGAGGTATAGTTTTAGATCAACAAACAGTATCTCTTACCGGTCAACAATCCCTTTCTACAGTAGGGGATATTATTATTGGAATAGGAATTCCTTTAACAGGAGTAGCAGCAACATCTACTGTAGGAGCTTTAGTTACAGGAGTTGGATATACTCTATCTGGAGTTTCAGCAACTTCTGCAGTAGGAGCAATTTCTCCGGCTCAAGTTATGGGCTTGACTGGAGTATCAGCAACTGTTAGTGTAGGAAATGTAGTGCCTTTAGGATATGGAGATGTTACAGGAACACAGACTGCTAATTACAGCAACATATCAGCATCACAAAGTGCTAGTTATAGTAATGTAACCGCAGCACAAAGTGCTAGTTATACGGACGTTGATAGTATATAACATCATTGACTTTATAAGTAATATAAATTAAAGATCTAATTAGGAGAACAAAATTAATGGCATCAACATACACTGATCTCGGCCTAGAGTTAATGGCAACTGGCGAAAACGCTGGTACTTGGGGAACAAAAACTAACGCTAACTTAAGTCTTATAGAACAACTTACGGGTGGTGTTCTACAGGTTTCTATTGCCGGTGGTGCGGGAACTACAGCTTTAACAATAGCAGACGGTGCTTTAACAGGTACTGCTCAACAAAGAATTATAGAACTTACTGGTACTATATCAGGAAACAGAATTGTTACTTTTCCATTACTTACAGAAACTTTTTACATTATTAAAAATGGAACTGCAGGATCACACACAGTACAATTAAAAGCTGCATCTGGTTCAGGTGCAACTGTTACTTTTGCAACAGGGAATAAAGGATATAAACTTATTTATCTTGATGGTGTGGCAACTAACACTGGACTTTTTGAAGCGCCTTTAGGGGAAGCAAACGAAGTAACTCTTAATGGAACAGAAACTCTTACAAACAAAACTTTAACAGCACCAAAAATTGGAACTTCAATTTTAGATACTGGCGGAAACGAATTATTTAAACTGACTGCAACAGGTTCAGCAGTAAACGAATTAACTTACAATAATGCTTCAACAGGTAACCCACCTACATTTACAGCAACAGGTGGTGACACTAACATAGGTATTACTTTAGCTCCAAAAGGTTCAGGAGCCGTGAAACTAGATTTACTTACCTTCCCAACTGTAACAGGATCAGCAGATCAAATTTTAACAACTAATGGTTCTGGAGTTTTATCTTTTGTAGATAACTCTGGTGGAACATCATGGGTAGCAGTCAAGACTTCTGGATTTACAGCAGTCGCAGGAGAAGGGTATTTTTGTAACACAACCAGTGCTGCATTTACAATGACTCTACCAGCAGGAACTTTAGGTGATGAAATATCTTTTGTAGATTATGCAGGAACATTTGATTCTAATGCTTTAACTATTGCACCTAATGGATCAGAGAAAATTCAAGGTGTTGCAGCAAGTTTAACAGTTTCAATAGAGAGAGCAGCTAACACTTTGGTCTATACGGATGGAACTCAGGGTTGGTTGTTAAAGAATAAATAATCATGGCTACCTATAAAGAGATCAACGGAACAGCGGTTCAAAATTACGCTGGGGATCTCCCAGGTGCAGTCGATGGTCAACTTTGGTACAACAGTACCGCAACAACTTTTCAATTTCAATACGGAGTGACAGCAGGCGTTTGGTCAACAGGTGGTAATTTAAATACTGCAAGAGATTCTTTAGCAGGATGTGGTGCCACTAATACAGCAGGTTTAGCTTTTGGTGGAAATACTGGACCCGCAGCAGCAGCTGTAACTGAATCTTACAATGGAACTAACTGGACAGAAGTAAACGATTTAAATACGGCAAGACCTGCTTTGACAGGTGCTGGAACAAATACAGCAGCTTTAGCTTTTGGTGGACAACCTGTTACAGCAGTAACAGAATTATGGAATGGAACTAACTGGGCTGAAGTAAATGATTTAGGAACTGCGAGATATTATTTAGCAGGAGCTGGTACTAGCACAGCAGCTTTAGGTTTTGGTGGATATGCTCCAGGTAATTCAGCATTAACAGAATCTTGGAATGGAACAAACTGGACAGAAGTTAATGACTTAAACACTGCAAGATATAATGTATCAGGAGCAGGAACTAACACATCAGCTTTAGCTATTGGTGGTACTCCAGCACCAACAGGAAACACAGAATTATGGAACGGGACTAACTGGACTGTAGTAAATAATTTAAATACTCCTAGACAAGCAGGAGCCGCTGCAGGAGTATCAAATACATCAGCACTTTTTTTTTCAGGATATGACCCTGCAATATCTGCAGGAACAACAAAAACAGAATCTTGGAATGGAACAAATTGGACAGAAACAGGAGATTTAAATACTAACAGAAGATATTTAGGAGGCGCTGGAACTCAAACTTCTGCTTTAGCTTTTGGTGGAGGACCTTCTATAACAGCAGCAACCGAAGAATTTAACACAGGCGTTGCAGTAGGTGCGTGGTCAACGGGCGGATCAGTAAATAATGGAAGAAGATTTGGCGCGGGCACGGGAATAACAACAGCAGCTTTATTTGCTGCTGGAACTCCAGGTAATGTAGCATTTACTGAATTATATGATGGATCTACTTGGACAGAAGTAAATAACGTAAATACTGGAAGAAGATATGCGTCAGCATCTGGAACGCAAACAGCAGCACTTTTATTTGGTGGTGATAATGACCCTAGTCCTGCAGCAGCAATAACAGAAATTTGGAATGGAACAAACTGGACTGAAGTTGCAGATTTAAACACTGGTAGAAGCCAATTAGGAGGTACTGGAACTAACACTGCAGCAATAGCGATTGGTGGAAAAACGCCTCCAGGAGTTTTTAATAATACAGAATTATATAATGGAACTAGTTGGAGTGAAGTAAATAATTTAAATACGGCAAGAGGTTCAAATCCAGGTACGGCAGGTACACAAACTTCAGCTTTATTTTTTGGTGGACCTGATGGTACGCCTTCTTTATATGCAGATGCAGAATCTTGGAATGGAACTAATTGGACTGCCATTTCAGATTTAGGAACTGGAAGATATACTATAGCTGGTGCAGGTTCTAGTAATACAAACGCTTTAGCTTTTGGTGGAGGTCAACCAGGTTCATCAACATTAACAGAATCTTGGAATGGATCTGCTTGGACTGAAACTTCAGATATGACTACTTCTAGATATGGTTCAGGAGCAGCGGGTGCTAGTAATCAATCTGCTATAAATATTAGTGGTTTTACTGGAGGTAGTTCAACAACAAATTCTGAAGAATGGACTGATCCAGGAATTATAACTAAAACAATAACAACATCTTAACAAAGGAGAAAACTATGGCAAAAACATATCAATACTGTGTAGCAGAAAACTGGGGAAAGGGTTTCATTGATCACAATGAATCTTCTAGAATCACGTTTGTCGGCTTACCTGGAAATGTTTGGCAAGTTCCCGCATACAACAAACACGGTAATCTTTGGATTGCTAAAGTTGCAGGATCTGTTAAAACATTATCTGAGGCACAAGCGATTGTTTCGGCTGAGGTCACTGCAAGTCAAACTGCATGGGATGCTTTATCTGATGAAGATAAAAGCAATAGCTCAAGACCGGCTGACATAACATTAGAGGAATAAATTTTAGATGACTACGTACAAAGGCACACACGGTACTAAGATACAGAACTATACTTCGGATCCCGCTAATCCGTTGGTAGGAGAGGTGTGGTTTAATGATACTTCTGATTCTTTAAAAGTAAATGCAGGTGCCTTAGTTGGTGCTTGGGCTACAGGCGGTGATTTAAATACTGCAAGAGGTTATTTAAGAGGTGCTGGAATTTCAACAGCAGCTTTAGCTTTTGGTGGAAGAGCATCTCCTGGTAATACAGGAGTAACAGAAAAATACAATGGAACAAGTTGGACTGAAGTAAATGATTTAAATACCCCAAGAAGGGCTTTAGTAGGTGCTGGAACAACTAATACAGCCGCTTTAGCTTTTGGTGGATCAAGTCCTCCTGGAAAAGATGTAACAGAACTTTGGAATGGTACCAACTGGACTGAAGTTAATGATTTAAATACTGGAAGAACCTATACAGCGGGTTTTGGAACTTCAACAGCAGCTTTAGTTGGGGGTGGTGCTGGTGTAGGTATAACAAACACAGAATTATGGAATGGAACAAACTGGACAGAAGTTAATGATTTAAATTTAAAAAGACGAGGATGGGGAGCCTCTGGAACTACAACTGCAGGTTTAGGTTTTTCTGGTTATTCTGATCCTTCAGTACCTTCAAATTTTGTAAAAAATGTAGAATCTTGGAATGGAACTAATTGGACAGAAGTTAATGATGTAAATACTGAAAGAGGAGGTGGGCCTTTTGGTTGCGGAACTCAAACATCTTCTTTATTCGCAGCTGGAGGTAATCCTGGCAAAGTAGCTTTAACAGAATCTTGGAATGGAACTAACTGGACAGAAGTTGGAGATTTATCAAGTGCAAGAGGTCAAGTTGGCTCAGCTGGAACGGACAATACATCTGGTTTAGTTTTTGGTAGTTCACCATTTCCTTCTCCAATAGCATCAACTGAAGAATGGAGTTTTAGTGGTGGAATTCAAACAATAGACACGGATTAATTATGACAACATACAAAGAAATTAGAGGCACGAATATTGAAGCAGTAGCTTCAGACCCATCGAATCCTGTTGAAGGACAGGTGTGGTATAATACAACAACTAATGTTGTGAAGGGTGTAGTAAATGATCCTGGATCATGGTCTACTGGTGGTGCTTTGAATACGGCTAGATCTTATTTAGGATCTGCTGGAAGTCAAACAGCTGGTTTAGCTTTTGGTGGATCTCCTGGAGTAGCTTTAACAGAAGAATATAATGGAACATCTTGGACTGAAAATAATGATATGAACACTGCAAGAGAAAGATTAGCAGGATGTGGAACACAAACAGCAGCTTTAGCTATTGGAGGAAATATACCAACAGGTGCAGTAGAAATATATAATGGAACAGATTGGTCTAATGTTAATTCTATAAATACAGTAAGATATGGTTTAGCAGCAGCTGGAACTCAAACAGCAGCATTAGCTTTTGGTGGATTCCTTGTTCCACCCAATGCAAAAACAGCTGTAACAGAATTATACAATGGAACTAACTGGACAGAAGTAAACGATTTAAATACTGCAAGAGGAGAATTAGCAGGATGTGGAGCCACTAACACAGCCTCACTTGCTTTTGGTGGAGACGCTGCTCCAAAAGCTCAAACAGAATTATGGAATGGAACAAACTGGACTGAAGTAAATGATTTAAACACTGGAAGAAATAGATTAGCAGGAGCTGGAATTTCAACAGCAGCTTTAGCTTTTGGTGGAGACCCAGCAACAGCTATTACAGAATCTTGGAATGGAACTAATTGGACTGAAGTTAATAATATGGGAACTGCAAGAGCAGAATTAGCAGGGACTGGAACTCAAACAGCAGCTTTAGCTATTGGCGGTGGATCTACTGCAACCGAAGAATTTAACGCAGGACCAGCAACAGTTACTTTTAATGTCTCTTAAACCTTGCAATATCTTTTAAATCTCCTATATTAAATAAAAACATAAAGGAGAAGATATGAAAAAAGACGTTAAAGAAATTATACAACAAGAAGAAACCCATTTAAATAATTTATTAGAACAATCTGACCTAACTGATTTTAAAGGTATGGTAGATGAACTAAGAGACACTTGGACTAAGAAACAAGTATTTAGAACAGAAACTGAAGCAAGGTTTTCTGTACTACAAGATAATAGATACCCAACTAAAGCTTCCAAATATTGGCAATGTGTTAGAGAACAATCATCTTACTTAGATAATTTAATGACACTATCATTTGATTACAGAAGAAACGAAGCAAAAATTAAATGGCTAGATTCTAAAGTAGAATTAGAAAAAGATGAATATAAACAAACTAAATATAAAATAGATTTAGACGAAGCTAGGTTTGGTAAAGCATCTATGGAAAAAACAGCCAAGCATAGAATGAGAGAAATTAAAATGTGGTCTGAGTTAAAGAAAGAATTTAATGATGGATCCTTTAATGATAAAGATGTTAATGCACATCAACTAGAATCTTATGGTATGCAGTATCATGAAAAAGCAAAAACTTTAAATGAAAATTCTAACGACACTGAGATATTTAATGTAATGGGTCAACTACAATCATTACAAAGAATTAAAAAATCAGGTGAACTAGAGAATAAGACAGAGAAGAAAGAACAACTAACTCAACATGGAAAACCAAAGTCGTAAGCTATTTTTTTTAGTAGCACAACCTAGGTCTGGTAATACTTTATTTGCTTCTTTAATGAATCAGAATAAAGATATAGCAGCTACTGCTAACTCTATAACATTAGAGATAATGAAAGATCTACATCTATTAAAAAAAACAGATGTGTTTGAAAACTTTCCTGATCATAGATCATTAGATAATGTACTAGATAAGGTATTTGATAACTACTACCAGCATTGGCCGCAACGTATAATTATTGACCGTGGACCCGTAATGTTAACAGGTAATCTTGAATTAATGCAAAAGCATTTTAAACATAGTTTTAAATGTATAGTATTACTTAGAGATCTAATAGATGTACTTGCTAGTTATATGCAATGGTACACAGAAAACCCTGATGCATTTCCTAATAGATACAATCTAAACACAGATGAAGAAAAATTAAAAATGATTATGAATAAAGATGGTGCTGTTGCAAAAGACTTAAACGCAATTAAAAATTCATATAACTATCAAGATATGTGTCATTATGTAAAGTATGACGACATGGTTACAAATCCCGAACAAGAGTTTAGAAAAATATATGAGTTTATGGATGAGCCTTATTTTAACCATAGGTTTAATAATCTAGATCAAGTCAATGTTAATGGTTTAAGTTATGATGACAAAGTAGTTGGCAGTAATATGCATAAATTATTTGATGGACCGGTTAGAAAAGTGTACAACCCTTACATAGAAAGGATTCCAGAAAGTATAAGAAAGGCTTATGAACACATTAAATTTTAAACCAGTATTTTTAGGTCAATGTATTATTAAATATCAAGTGCCATTAGATATATTTACATCTATTAATAATATCTACGAACAAAATTATAATAGTCTTGCACCTGCTAATGGTCAGTTAGTAGGTAAAATAGAAAAAGAACATTCTTTATTCTACCATGGCGTAGATCAAACAAAGATGAAGAACCATAATTTTTTACCTAAAAATATAACAGATTATTTTATGCAAGTGTTTAATCATTATTTAAATTTTAATGCCATACGAGATTACAAAACTCATTTAAATTCTATATGGGTTAATGAAATGAAACAACATGAGTATAACCCAGCACATGTTCATAGAGGAATGTTACATACAGGACTATCAAGTGTAATGATTTTAAAAGTACCATCTACATATGGTAAAGAATATTCAGCAGAACATGTTCAACAGAATGGTAGACTACAAATATTAGGAGCAGCTAATGGTCAGTTTGCTAAAATAGATTATCAACCTCCTATGGATCTTAGAGATTTTTATGTGTTTCCATATGATATGAGACACTGCGTATATCCATTTAATGGAACAGAAGAGACTAGAAGAACTCTTGCTGCAAACTGTGATGTAGAGTTTGATCCAATTAAAAATAGAGGAGCTAACTAATGGACAAGAAATTTTTAGTTAGAGATGATCACATTGGTATATTTAAAGATTTTATGCCAAACGAATTGATAGATGATTATCTAAATTATTTTAATAAGTGTGAACAACAAGGTGCAGTGTATCCAAGAAAAGAAGATGAAATGTTAGTATCTGATAATGCAATTGATACTATAAGAGATACTAATGTTGCAATGACTTATAACAACAAACCTTTTATAGATTTATTTTTTAAAGAAGTATATCCTCTATATACTAACAAATATTCTTATCTTAAAAAACTTGCCACACACAACATACTAGAAGTTAAAATACAAAAGACTAAAGTTGGTGAAGGTTATCACCATTGGCATTGTGAGAATGCAGAAATGAAAGCTAGAAATAGAATACTAGCTTTTATGATATATCTTAATGATGTAACAGAGGGTGGAGAGACAGAATTTTTATATCAAAAATGTCGTTTTAAACCTGAGAAAAATACATTGTTAGTTTGGCCATCACAATTTACACACATTCATAGAGGTAACCCACCACTATCGAATGACAAATATATAATAACGGGATGGATAGAATACGGATACTAATATGATAACAGAACCCAGATGGAAATCTTTTATAGTTGAGACGACAACACCTATTTTTACACCGGAACAGTGTAATAAAATTATTGCAGCGGGACGTGCAGAGCCTAGAAACGATGCACAAGTTGGAACTGATAAAGGCACTAAGGGTGGAACGATAGATACTAAAACTAGAACCTCACATATTAGTTGGATACCATTTTCTAAAATGACTAACATGTACAAAGACATTGAACGTATAATGAAAACTACCAATGGTAATCATTTTGGTTTTGATGGAATGGAAATAAATGAATTAGCACAATACACAGAATACCCTCAAGGTGGGTTTTATGATTGGCATGTTGATAATGATGTAAACATGCAACATGAACCACCGGTTAGAAAAATATCTATGACACTGTTACTTTCACCTGAATCAGAGTTTGAAGGTGGAGACTTAGAATTAATGAAAGAAGGTAAAATTGCAAAATTAAAACAAGGTCATGCAGTATTCTTTGCATCATTTATAAGACATAGAGTAACACCTGTTATACGTGGACATAGAAATTCACTTGTAATGTGGTTTGGAGGAACACCTTTTAGATAATGTTTAGAGAATTATTATTTCCCACACCTATCTATATTGCAGATATAGAACACCCAACTCTTAATCAAGAATTGGAAAGAGACATTATAGCTTGGTCTAATAGAGATAAAGGAATGGTAAGAACTAATGTTAAAGGTTGGCATTCACCTACTAACATGGCTGAGTTACCTGAGTATGCAAAACTTGTTGATATGTTATATGCTTCACAAAAAACTATTTATGATCAAGAACATTTAAGATCAGAACCTTACTTAGGTAATATGTGGGCCAACATCAATCCACCAGGAGGAATGAATAGGGCACATCAACATCCTAATTCTTTATGGTCGGGTGTGTATTATATCAAAGCTCCTAAAAACTCTGGTAATTTAAAAATAGATGACCCAAGATCCGTTGCTTGTATGTCTAGACCACAACAAAAAGAAGGAAAGTTACCTGATAGATTATTAAGAGAAACAGATTATGAACCAAAAGCAGGACGTTTAATTATGTTTCCTGCATGGTTAATGCATTGTGTTGACCCTAATGAATCTAATGATATAAGAATATCTGTGTCATTTAATTTTTTACAGAAAGGAATGTTTGTATAATGTTTAATAAATATCAAGTAATTAAGAAAGCTGTATCATATGATTTAGCTAATTTTATTTTTAACTACTTCTTACTTAAAAGAGAAGCAGTTGATTTTATGTATAAAAATAACATACATGCACAGTCTCCAATACTTGGTACATGGGGAGATCAACAAATACCAAACACCTACTCTTGTTATAGTGATTTTGTAATGGAAACCATGTTGATGAAAGTATTACCTATAATGCAGCAAGAAACAGGATTGAATCTTGTTCCAACTTACTCCTACGCAAGGGTATATAAAAAAGGAGACACACTTCATAGACACAAAGACAGACCAAGTTGTGAGATATCTACTACGATAAACTTGGGTGGTGAGCCGTGGCCAATATTTATAGATGGCACAGGGGCTAATAATGTCTTGAATGAAAGACAAAATTTAGTTAAACCCGGTGCTCCCGAGGGTACTAAAGTCTTGCTTGAAGTAGGAGATATGTTAGTATATAGTGGCTGTGAACTTGAACATTGGCGTGAGCCTTTCGAAGGGAACATTTGCGGTCAAGTATTTCTACATTATAATCATGTGAATGGCCCATTTGCTGAGAAAAACAAATTTGATGGGCGAGCTATGTTAGGTCTTCCTTCTAAATAAGGATTTTATTTTATGTTAGGATTTTCATCGTTTGCGGAGTTACCCTTTGCTACCTCGTCTGATTCAGATGGAGCAGTAACAATTAGTGTTACAGGTAATGCCTTACAAATTAGTATTGGTAATATAGGTATTACAGCTGATTCAATTGTTGAAATTGCAAATCCCAATAGATTAACTTTAGGTGCTGGAACTGTAACAATTATAGCAGATGCTAACCTTTCTGTTACAGGAAATGCTACTACATTAAGTGTTGGAACTGCAATAGCTTTTACAAACATTATAATACCTGTAACTGGAAATGCATTGACCTTATCAACTGGAAGTGTTACAGTAACTGGAACAGCGTTAATAAATCCTGTAGGATCTCAATTGGTTGTAGGTTCTGGAGAATTAGGTGTTATTACTTGGAATGATATTGTTCCTGGTGTAGACATGACTTGGACAGAAATAGAACCTTACTAATATGGCATCAACTTATTCAAACGATTTAAAATTAGAACTTGTAGCAACTGGTGAAAAAGCTGGTCTATGGGGCTCTATTACTAATACTAACTTACAAATTTTACAACAAGCAGCTTCAGGTTTTTTATCTTTAGCCATGACTGGTAATGCAGATATTACCGTCCCTCTAACAGATGGTGCAGTATCTAATGGTAAAAATTTATACTTTAAACTAACTGGTACTTTGGCTCGTAATCAAACTTTAATTATGCCTGCCGGTTCTGAAAGAGTTTTTATAATAGAAGACGCAACAGATAGAACTACAGCAAACAAATTTACTTTAAGTGTTAAGACAGCAGGGGGAACAGCAATACCCGTTCCAATAGCAGCAGTAATGCTTCTTAAATCAGACGGCACTAATACAACTAAAGCTATTACACAAAAAGGATACTTTACTATTCTTTCTTCTGC
>Ga0209815_1001796_pt1 | contig 13674 bp, 11 predicted proteins | sample CoawatmetaG00DNA_FD_187507 | JGI IMG/M metagenome (GOLD analysis project Ga0209815, IMG submission 187507) | Marine microbial communities from the West Antarctic Peninsula - Coastal water metaG002-DNA (SPAdes) (version 2) | ecosystem: Environmental > Aquatic > Marine > Coastal ...
AACATAGAGAGAATGGAGATGTGTTACAATTCTTTTGGAAATAGAAAAGGTAGAGAATTGTTTGTAAAAATGGTTAAAAAATAAAATAGGGCATTCACTATTTGTGATGCCCTATTTTATTTTTTATTGAAAGAAAGCATCTAACTCCTCTTTTCAAAATAGTGGAGTGATTTGCAATCCAATCTGTGACTCTTATTTAAAAGCATTTAGACCTGTAATGTCTAAGCCAGTGATTAAAAGGTGAATGTCATGTGTTCCTTCATAGGTAATTACACTTTCTAGATTCATCATGTGACGCATGATAGAGTATTCGCCTGTAATTCCCATACCACCTAGCATTTGTCTTGCTTCTCTAGCAATTTTTATTGCCATATCTACATTGTTGCGTTTTGCCATAGAAATTTGAGCCGAAGTAGCGCGTCCTTCATTTTTTAAAGTACCCAATCTCCAGGCCAATAATTGAGCTTTGGTGATTTCTGTAATCATCTCTGCCAATTTCTTTTGTTGCAGTTGAAACTGACCAATTGGTTTCCCAAATTGCTCACGCTCTTTAGAATATCTCAAAGCCGTATCATAGCAGTCCATAGCAGCGCCAATTGCACCCCAAGCAATACCAAACCTTGCAGAATCTAAACACCCTAATGGTGCTCCGAGTCCAGATTTATTAGGTAATAAATTTTCTTTTGGCACTTTTACATTGTCAAAAATTAATTCTCCTGTAGAAGAAGCACGAAGAGACCATTTGTTATGCGTTTCTGGCGTAGAGAAACCTTCCATTCCACGTTCTACAAGTAGACCATGAATTCTGCCAGATTCATCTTTTGCCCACACTACGGCAACTTGTGCAAAAGGAGCATTAGAAATCCACATTTTGGCACCATTTAATAAATAATGGTCGCCTTTATCTTTGAAATTAGTTTCCATTCCAGACGGATTAGAGCCATGATTTGGTTCTGTTAATCCGAAACAACCCATCCATTCTCCGGAAGCTAATTTTGGTAAATATTTTTTACGTTGTGCTTCATTTCCATAGGCAAAAATAGGATACATTACCAACGAAGATTGCACAGAAGCTGTAGAACGAACTCCAGAATCTCCACGTTCTATTTCTTGCATAATTAAGCCATAAGAAATATGATCTAAACCTGCTCCACCATATTCTTCAGGAATATACGGACCAAAAGCACCAATTTCTGCCAAACCAGCAATAATTTGCGTTGGGAATTCAGCCTTTTGAGCATATTCTTCTATTATAGGAGAAACATCTCTTTTTACCCATTCACGAGCTGCATCTCTTACGAGCTTGTGTTCATCGGATAATAAATCGTCTATATTATAATAATCTGGCGCTTGAAATAAATCAGGTTTCATATTTTAAGTGTAATTTTAAACAAATCTATGAAATATTGTTTAATACTTAACAATATATCGAGAAAAGCCTATTTTTAATATTCCTTAAAAATACGCAACTTTTTTAAAGTTAGCGATTAGAAATTGTTAAAAAGTTGTTGTTTTCTATTAAGTTTGTAAAGATGAAAAATACGTTAGGAAAACAAGAACGTTTAAAGAGTAAGAAATTAATAGAAAAGCTCTATGCAGAAGGAGAATCTGTAAAAACCTTCCCTTTACGAATGGTATTTGTGCAAACAGCGCATACATCTGAATTTCCTTGTCAGGTTGGTGTTTCTGTAGCCAAAAGAAACTACAAGTTAGCCGTAGATAGAAATAGGTTGAAGCGTTTAATGCGAGAAACGTACAGATTACAAAAAGAAATTGTCTACAACAATCTAGAAGAACCCTATGTTTTTATGATTTCGTATATTGGAAGAGAAGAAATGAAGTATGAAGAATTGTACTTGAAAATGGAGAAACTATTAACACTGTTTGTTGAGAAAGTAAAAAACACACCAGATGAAAACATTCAAGCATAAAAATAAAATAGCTGTTTTATTATTGATAGGGATTCTCTTTTTAACGTATTCTTTTCAATCGAAGTTTTTTGAAGTTGCAAAGCAAATAGAGATTTATAATACATTGTTTAAAGAGTTAAATATGTATTATGTAGATGAAATTAATCCTGCAGAACTTACAAATAAAGCAATTAAAAACACACTTAAAGACTTAGACCCTTACACTAGTTTTTATACGGAACAAGATGTAGAAACGGCCAAAATAAGAAGGGCGGGAGAATATGGCGGAATAGGAGCAACAATAAATTATGCAAAACAAGGAATTGAAATAAGTGAAGTTTACAAAGACTTTCCTGCTGACAAAGCAGGCTTAAAAGCCGGAGATGTTATTATTTCTGTAAACAATCAATCTTTAAAAAACATGGAAAGAGAACAGCTTTCTATGCTTTTAAAAGGAGTGCCAAACAGTGTGTTTTCTGCTGAAATTGTGAGGCAAGGAGAGGTTCTAAAAAAAGAGATTATTAGAGACAAAATTATTATTAACCCTGTGCCATTTTCAGAAATGATAGGGGAAGAAACAGGGTATATCGTATTAACTCGTTTCAATCAAAAGGCTTCTTCGGAAGTGAAAAAAGCATATCGTAAACTAAAGAAACAAGGAATGACAAAACTTGTTTTTGATTTGCGCAACAATCCGGGAGGCTCCTTATTAGAATCCATTAGGATTTCTAATTTTTTCTTACCAAAAGGTAAAAAAATAGTCAGTACAAAAGCAAAAATTAAAAAATGGAGCACGGTTTACAGCACTAAAAACAAACCTTTAGATTTAGAAATACCAATTGTTGTTTTGGTAAACGAACGCTCTGCTTCTGCAGCTGAAATTGTAAGTGGTTCTTTGCAAGACTATGATAGAGCTGTAATTATGGGAAAACGTTCTTTTGGAAAAGGTTTGGTGCAGCGTCAAAAAAAACTGACATACGGCACACAATTAAAACTAACGATTTCTAAATATTACACACCAAGCGGAAGGTGTATTCAAGAGTTAGATTATGAAAATAGAGACTTAAAAACAGGCAAGGTTCCTAAGTTTTCAGATACAGGAGTGAATGAATTTAAAACAGCAAATGGAAGAACGGTGTATGACGGTGGTGGTGTAATGCCAGATGTTGAAACGCTTACTTCAAATAAAAATAAAACGACAGAAGAATTACTAAAATCAAAGGCTATATTTAATTTTGCAACCCGTTATTTCTATGAAAATGAAAGCTTAGAAAACCTCAGTGATTTCAATTTTGAAACCTCAGATTTTAATAAATTTACAGCTTTTTTAAAAGTAGATACAACTTTCTTAACAGAGAAAGAAAGACTTTTTGAAAAGGCATTTTTAGCGGCCAAAGAAAATAAGATTTCGAACGCAGTTAATGAAATTAAAGAAAACCTTAGTGAAGAAAAATTAGTAGAAATATCAAAAAACAAAGACCTCATTTTAGAAGCGTTAAAAGCAGAAATTTTAGAAAGATTTTTCTACAAGGAAGGCGTTTATCAGTATAATTTAAAGAATGATAAAACCATTTCTGAAGCATTTATTTTGTTGAATAATGAGAATAAATACAGTAAAATTTTATCAGGTAAATAGTTTTACCTTTGTAATATAAATAAAAATATGTCAGAAATTAATAAAATACCTCGAACAAGGGCTCAAGAATCTACAAATGCCATAGAAAAACTATACATTTCTATGCGTCACTTATTTAGTAGAGGCTTTTACAAACCAATGGGAATTTCGGGAGAAACTTTACGCAAATCGTTGCTGCTTTTAAGACCAGAAATTTATGGCTCAATCGCAGAAGACAGAATAGAGTTAAGTGGTTTAACATACGTAATAGAGAGACTTCCAAAGGGTATAGAAGAGTGCCAATACATTAACTTAACGGCAGATGAAGGCTATAAAAACTCACATTTCAACTCGATTATTCCACCAAAAAGAAGAAGAAATTGTTATAGAATAGATAAAGATCAAATGAATATAGAGATTACCAGAGGAAGATCTGAGATCTATGATATTCTAACGCATTTAACTTTTTTGTTTATAGAATCTCATAAGATTCAAGAAAGAGTTACCTTAAATGATGGTGAAGACTTTACAAGAGAATGGAAACATTTAGAGGATATTGTAGTGCATCAAAAAGAGATTACTGCAGAAGAAAGAGAAGTAACTATTGTTCATTTAGGAAACATTTTAGGGAGAACTTTTGATGAGGTTTTAAGTATTTATAGAACCTTTTCTTCAGAAGAAAATCCAGATCGTTTTTTCCAATTAATTTATTGGTTGGGTAAATTGGCAATTAATGAAGTTATAGACAACCGTAAAAGAACGGTAACATTTAGCTCTGTTTTAGTAGAAGAAATAGGGCATCATATTTATGGAGAAATTTGGGCCAATAATATCAAAAAAGTTTTAGAAGAAAAGAGTTTACTAGAAAGACCGATACATATTATTAGTGCAAATATGCACAGTGTACTAAACTCATTATATGCAAAGAGTGCGTTGCCAAAAGAGGCTAAAAATTTAAAAGGGTTTGAATTGTATCAACTTTTAAGTAATTCAGATAGCAAGCCTTTGCAGAAGAAAGTAAAAGATTTTGCCTCCTTAAATGGTCTTGTGTATATAAAAGATACTTCTGGAACGAATATAAATGTACAAATTATAGATACTGCTAAAATAAACTTCGATGTTTTGTCGTTCTCTAAAAAAGAGAAACTAGAGGAGAATGCTGTAATTATTGTAATGGACTACGCCTTTGGTGAGCAAGCCTATGAAACGATGGATGAATTGTTAAAACCATATGTTTCTAAACAACAGGTTAAAACTCATTTAGACGTAAAATCTGTTTCTATAATGGGTAAAGCAGGTATTTTAGAAGGTGGTAAAGGAGATATTATGATTCCTTCTGCTCATATTTTTGAAGGTACAGCAGACAATTATCCATTTAAAAACGAGTTGGCAAAAGCCGACTTAGAAGGTTTTGGAATTGAAGTTTTTGATGGATCTATGATTTCAGTTTTAGGAACATCATTACAAAATAAAGATTTATTAAAGTTTTTTCATGACTCTACCTGGAATGTTATTGGTTTGGAAATGGAAGGAGCTCATTATCAAAAAGCAATACAATCTGCATCTAGAATTAGAGGAAATATTTCTGAAGATGTAAAAGTAAGATATGCATATTATGCTTCTGATAACCCATTAGAAACTGGTGCAACACTGGCTTCTGGAGGATTAGGAATGACAGGTGTAACACCAACATATGCGATTACTCAAAAAATAATAGAACAAATTTTTAATAGTTAAACGGTATTTTAATAAAAGTATAAATGTCAACGAACCAACAACCAACCAATACCAGCAGTAAAAACGAAGAAGAAGTAGATTTAGGTTCTTTATTTGTAATTATAGGAAAAGGTTTTTCTAGCTTTTTTAATTTTATAGGAAGTATTTTTAAAGGTATTTTTCATTTCTTTATTTTAATCTTAATTTTTCTTAAAGAACACCTTGCGCTGATAGGAAGTGGTGCATTAGTTGGTTTGGTAGCAGGGTTTATTTTAGAGTTAAACTCAACGGATACATTTGAGTCTAATATGCTAGTAGCGCCTAATTTTAAAAGTGCACAACAGCTTTACAATAATGTAAATTATTATAACGATTTAGTAAAACAAAAAGATACAGCAAGAATTCAAAATACATTCAATTTAGATAAGGAAAGTGCTACATCTCTAAAAAAATTCTCCATAAAGCCTATTGTTAATGAAAACGATATTATAAACGCATACAATGATTTTGTTCTAGAAGTAGATACTGCAACTGTTAGCAGTTATACTTTTAATACGTTTAAGGCTACTTTTACAGGGCTAGATTATAAGGTGCATGAAATAAATGTAATTTCAGAAAAAAATGATGTTTTTAATAAGCTAAGTGATGCTATTTTATCGTCCGTTGTTGAAAACAAATATTTTAATCGTGTTAAAAAATTATCGAATGAGAATTTAGATAGAATAGATGTGATGTACAGAGGAAATTTACTCCAAATAGATTCTCTAAGAAGAGTTTATATGCAAGTAATGCTAGCGGAGTCAAAAAAGGAATCTACTGGAACAAATATAGATTTAGGAAGTGAAAATAGTACAACAAAAGAGCTTGAGCTTTTTGATACAAATAGAAAAATTAATAAAGACATCCAAAAAATTACAGACGACAAATCAGAGAAATATGAAGTGATAAACTTGCTTTCTAATTTTCAACCCATAGGTTCTGAAATTAAAGGGGTTACACAGAATAAAGCTGTACAGTTGGCAGCTTTGGGCGCTATTTTAATAATTTTTCTGCTAATTTTAATAAAAATAAACAAGTACTTAGTTCATTTTAAGAACCAAAAATAGAGATCATTATTACTTCAATTATTAAAAAATGGGTTGCTAAAAAGAAAATAGTAGCTTTGTTAACATCTTAGGACAAATAACTGTTTTAACTTATAAATTGCATGAAAAGAAATAAGCATAAATGGATAAAAATAAAGTCTTAAAAACAAACATTTCATTTGGTTTGTTTTATAAACTAATCAGTCTATTGTTTATTTATTTAACAGTGCCAATTTTGTTAGATTATTTGGGTGCTGAATATTACGGTATCTGGGTAACAATCTTCGCTTTGTTAAATGCAGCTTATTTTATGGACCTTGGGATTGCACTGGGGTTAAAAAATAAATTGACAGAAGCTTTAGCTAAGAACGATTTTATAGAAGCTAGAATATATATATCTACTGCCTATCTTACCATTATCTTTATTTCCATTGTTCTAATTTCTTCTCTATTAATTCTAATTTCTTTTTTAGATTTACAAAAAATACTGAATACTGCTATTCGTGAAAGAGAATTAAAAATAACAGTAATTATAAGTACTATTTTGGTGGTTGTAAGTCTTGTTTTAAACATTTACAAGAGTTTGCTATATGCATTTCAAAAAGCAGCTAAAGTTGAGTTGGCCATGGCTATTTATCAAGTTTTAATTTTCTTGCAAATTTTAGTATTACCAAACATTCTTAACCTGCCATTAGTAACCATAGGTGTTATTTACGGCATTACAAACATTGGTATTGCCATCCTTTTTTCAATCCTATTTTTTTATAAAAACAGACAATTAATTCCTTCATTATCTTATTTTAAAAAAGATAGAATAAATAAAATTTTAGGGTTGGGAGCGAAGTTCTTTGTCATACAATTGGCTTTAATAATTATTTTAACAACAGATAACATAATTATTACGTACTTAATTGGCCCTGAAGAAACGGCGGTTTACAGCGTAATTAGCAAAGTATATCAGCCATTTATAATTTTAAGTACATTTATATTTTCGCCACTCTGGACACTATATTCAAAAGCTTTTTATGACAAAGATTTTGTTTGGATAAAAGAAACCTTTAAAAAACTAAACCTCCTTTTTATTTTATTAATTATAAGTTTAATCGTTTTATATTTTAATTTTGAATTAGTTCTTAATTTTTGGATTCCGGAGCCTTTGCCTTTTACAAAAACATTATTAATTGGAATGTCCTTTTTTGTATTAGCAAAAATATATGGTGATATTTATTTGACTTTTTTAAACGGTATTGGTGTGATTAACTTACAAATGTGGCTCTTTATTTTTGGCGCACTTATAAACATACCGCTTTCTATTGTATTTGTAAAATATTTTCATTTAGGTTCATCAGGAGTAATTTTCTCAACCGGAATTAGTATCTTCATTCTAACCATAACAATGCCAATTCAAGCCTATATGATTTTGAAAAATAAAATAGTACTTGACAATAGTTTGAAAAAAACCGTACCAAAGGTTCTCTAAAAATGAAGCTTATTCGCCAAAAATATAATTATCATGTTTCTTTAGATACTGTTAAAGAACTTGAGGATGTTATTCTTTCAGATAACAAGGTTTGTTATGTGTACGAAATCCATAAAAAAATTTCAAAAACATTACTTTATGCAATAAACTTTGTTGCTAAGAGAAGTAGAAAAACAAAAATAGTCGAAGATTTAAAGGAAGAAAAATCAATAAAAAATATTTTTGCTGTGCTTATGGGTCCAGATTTTAGTAAATGCTTGCCCTACTATCTTTTTTCTGGAAATAAAAGTCTTTATATCTTTGATGCCTGGCCTAAAAATCACCAAATAATTATAAATTTCTTAAACTTTTTTAAAGTTAAAAATGTCTTTTTCACCTCATCTCAAGCCACGGAAATTATTCAAAGTAAAGTGCCCAATACTGCTTGTTTCTGGGTGCCTGAAGGTGTTTTTTCGGCATCTTATAAAAGTTTAGAATACCAAGATAAAACTATTGATGTTTTAGCGTTAGGTAGAAGGTTTAATAAGTACCACGAGCAAATAGTAGGATGCTTAAAAGAGAATGATAAGAGGTACTTATACGAAAAGAAGAAGGGTGCTATTATTTTTCCTTCTCGTGCTAGTTTTATAGAAGGTTTGGCAAAATCTAAAATATCTATTTGCGTGCCATCAAGCATTACACACCCAGAGCGCTCTGGAGATATTGAAACCATTACACAACGCTACTTGCAATCTATGCTTTCAAAATGCATCATTTTAGGGCATGCTCCTAAAGAGATGATTGCATTATTTGGTTACAATCCAGTCATAGAAATAGATGACAAGAACCCTGAAAATCAAGTGATTTCAATTTTAAATAATTATAATGATTACCATGCTTTAGTCGAAAAAAACTATGAAACGGTATTGAAACACCACACTTGGCAAAATAGATGGGAGCTTATAAAAAAAGTAGTAAATACCAATTAGAAAGTTATGGCTCCATTACTAAGTATTATAACGGCAACATTTAACAGCGAAAAAACATTAGAGGAAACTATTGACTCTATTTTAAATCAACAGTATACCAATTTCGAGTATCTAATTATTGATGGTAATTCTACCGATAACACCTTAACTATTATTAAGAGGTATGAGTTGGTGTTCAAACAAAAAAATATTTCTTTTAAATGGATTAGTGAGTCGGATACAGGAATATACAACGCATGGAACAAGGGGTTAGAATTATCTGCAGGTAATTGGATTGCGTTTTTAGGATCTGACGATGTTTATCTTGACAATGCATTGGAAACGTATGCAAAAGAGATTGCTTTAGGAGAATCTGTAGATTTTATTCACTCTAAAGTGAAATTAATAAATAATACGAAAGTAAAACATATTTTTGCAGACACCTGGAAATGGCCACAGTTTAAAAGGTATATGAAGATTTCACAGGTGGGTTGTTTTCATAATAAAAACTACTTTAAGACTTTTGGAGCTTATAATGAAGCTTATAAAATTACGGGAGATTACGAATTGTTACTAAGGGCTAAAAGCAATTTAAAAACAATTTTTATTGACGAATTTACTGCTGAAATGAAAGACGGTGGCGTGAGTAATAAAAATGTGTTTGAGGCATTTAAAGAGGCTAAGAAGGCGAAAATAAACACGGCTAAAATCCCCAAGCTCGTTGCTTTTTTTGATTTTTATTTTTCACTTTTCAAGTATTATCTTTCTACCTTTGTTAAAATGATTTTAAAGTAGACAAAGTTTGCGTGTTTATTACAATAGAATAGTTGCTAAAGAATTTATTAAGCACACTTTTTAAAGTGCTTAAAATATGTAAAATAATGAAAAACATTCTTTTTATTCACCAATCTGCAGATTTGTACGGCTCTGATAAAACACTTTTATATTTAGTAACTTCTATTAAAAACACATTTCATCCAATTATTGTGATACCATCAGAAGGTCCGCTATCTGAAGAACTTCGAAAACGAAACATTGAATTTTATGTGATGCCTGTTATAAAGGTATCTCGGGAATTGTTTAAAAGCGTCGCTATCGTTAAACTGCCTTTTCAAATTTATAAAACAGTACGTGCATTAAAAACCAAATTAGGTAGCAGAAAAATTGATATTGTGCACTCAAACACCTTGGCAGTATTTCTAGGGGCATTTTTTAGTAAAAAGTATAAAATAAAACATGTTTGGCATGTTCATGAAATTATTCAGCAACCAAAAATTGTTGCAAAATCATATCCTTTTTTAGTAAATTGGTTTTCAGATTATGTAATCTTTAATTCAAAAGCATCGGCAGAACATTTGTACTCAAACAGGCCTAGGCTAGAGAAAAAATCTAGAATAATTTACAATGGATTGGACAGAGATATACCAATTTCTGCAAGTACGGATCAAATAACATTAAGAAAAAATATTTTTAAAGAGATACATACCGAAACGATAATCATAGGACTAGTTGGTAGAATTAATAAACATAAAGGCCATGCGCTTGCATTAAAAGTATTTGAAGAACTTATAAAAAGTGGCTCTAAAAACATTAAATTGCTTTTTATAGGCTCTGCAATTAAATCTCAAACATATTTAATTGACGAATTAAATGCTGAAATTAAATCTAAAAAATTAGAAAATTTAGTGACAATTATTGATTTTCAAAAAGACATTTGGAATTTTTATGATTGTATTGATATTCTTATTGTGCCAACAACAGATCCAGAACCTTTTGGCCTAGTGGCAATTGAAGGAATGTTGTCTAAAAAACCAGTTATTGCGGCTAATCATGGCGGTCTCAAAGAAATTGTAGAAAACAATAAAACAGGTATTTTGTTTGAGCCTAATAATAAGGTGAAATTAAAAGAAGCAATAGATTTTCTTATTTGTAATAAAGAACAATTGGCAATCTATGGTGCTCAAGGAGAAAAAAGAGCAAAGGTTCATTTCTCTCTTAAAAAACATGTGGATGCGTTTACATATTTATACAACACAATTTGAAAAAAACAACCAGAGATATAGCTGCATTTCTATTAACCTTTGCACTTATAATTCAAAGAGAAATAACCTCTTTAGAAGTAAATACGATCTTGCTTACCTTAATAGCTGCCTTTTTAATAGTTTTAAATAAAGGGTTGTTTTTTAAAAAGGATTTTGAGTTGTTGTCCTTGTTGGTATTTATAATACTAATAGGCATCTTCTCATCCTTTTTTAACACTCCAAAATTATATGATTTTATAAGAGACTTGCTATATTTTACCAAACCCATTATTTTAATTTTAATTGGGTATTCTGCTACGAGGTTGATACGCGATTGGAAATTTATTTTTAAAATAATTATATACCTAGGTTTATGTTATGCGACTTTCCACATTATACACACGTTAGTATATATAGATTTTAGCAATGCCTCAGTTTCTAAAATCAGGAATACAAGCGGTTTGTCTAATATTATTGAAATTTTTTCAATAGCATTAATCATTCTTGGAAATAAAGTTCCATCGTTGCGTGTGATATTGAAAAAAAGGCTGAGAATGTTTTTCTTAACCATATTATTCATGTCGTTTTTCTTGTACTTTTCAAGAACCATGCTTATTGGACTTGTATTTTTATTGCTTGGAGTTTTAAATTATCTGAAATTAAATAGCAAGGGTTTAAAATATGGATTTATATTTTTAATATTAGTTGGTGGATTGTACACCTATTTGTACAATACCGAAGTAGACAGGTTGGGTAATGCTCTCGAATCTTTCTTGTATAAAATTAAAATTGCTCCAGCAGAAGTTTTTTCTCCTAGCTTAGATATAAATAATAAAGCAGCTCTTTGGGATCACTGGAGAGCCTATGAAGCCTTCTGTGCCTTTCAAGGCTTAAATGAATCGCCTTTAGCTTACATACACGGTAAAGGAATTGGAGCTTTGGTAGATTTAAAGTTTTCGGCATCAATAAGTTCTGAGGGAAAGATAAGGTATATACCAATATTGCATAATGGGTATGTTTTTATCTTATTTAAAACGGGCATTTTAGGACTGTTTTTATACCTGGTTTTTTTATTTAAGTTATATTTTCAGGCATATCAAAAAACAGAAAATATAGAAGTTAAGTATTTTGGTAATTTACTTTCTGGAACGGCACTTTATTTAATTATTTCTTCATTAATTATTACAGGTTTATATAATTTAGTAGAAGAGACAACCTTGTTGCTTGGAGTTTTCATGGCATTAAAGTCAAACACAAATAATTTATAGAAAATGAGAATAGGAATTATTGGCACCAGAGGTATTCCAAATCATTATGGTGGTTTTGAGCAGTTTGCAGAACATTTGGCAACTTTTTTAGTAGAAAAAGAGTGCGAGGTTTATGTATATAATTCTTCTAATCACCCCTATAAACAAACCGTATTTAAAGGGGTGAATATTGTACACTGCAATGACCCAGAAAGTAAAATGGGCACAATAGGACAGTTTGTCTATGATTTAAATTGCATTTTAGATACACGAAAACGAAATCTAGATATTATTTTACAATTGGGATACACAAGTAGCTCTATTTGGTCTTTATTTTTTCCTAAAAAACCATTAATTATTACCAATATGGATGGTTTAGAGTGGAAAAGAAGTAAGTATACTTTTTTTGTAAGGGTTTTTTTAAAGTATGCCGAAAGGTTGGGTGTAAAATACAGTGATTTCCTGATTTCAGATTCTGAAGGAATAAAGAAGTACATAGATAACAAATATCAGAAAGACTCGAAGTTTATCGCATACGGCAGTAAAGTAGCTTCTAATATTGATGAAAGTGTGCTGGCTAAGTATAATTTAGAAAAGTTAAATTACAATATGTTAATCGCTAGAATAGAGCCAGAAAATAATATTGAGACGATATTAGACGGCGTGGTTCTCAGTGAAATAAATAGTCCTTTTTTGGTAATTGGTAATTACAACAGCAACAGTTTTGGCAAGACACTAAAAGATAAATTTAAAAATCAAAAAAATATTAGATTTTTAGGTAGTATTTATAATAATAATGAATTAAATGCATTAAGACATTACTGTAATCTTTACTTTCATGGACACTCTGTTGGTGGTACAAATCCGTCTTTATTGGAAGCGATGGGGTCTAGTAATTTAATTATTGCACACAATAATATCTTTAATAAAGCCGTTCTTAAGGGAGATGCTTATTATTTTTATAATGCAGAAGATGTGAGCTTTTATTTTAAAAATAAGAACAAAAATAAAGAAATTCTTAAAATTGAAAATAATAGCATAAAAATAAAAAATGAGTACGATATTAATAAGATAAATGGCACTTACCTCTCCTTTTTTAATGAATGTCTTGCAAAAAATTAAACAGCATACTGTTTTTGAAGCACTTCTTATTCTTGTTTTAGTTACACTTCCGTTAGGGAGTTATGCGCTTAATAGCTGTGCGATAATTTTGTTTTTTCTTGCATCTCTTTATCATTTTGTAACAAATAAAAAACATTTTTACGTGAATAATATTTCTCTTTTATTCATAAGTTTCTATATTTTATGCTTGTTTTCTTTAATATGGACAGAAGATATAGGCAACACGCAGGCAGGTTTGATAAGGTTTCTATCTTATTTAATAATACCACTTTCATTTATGTTAAGTAACAGTAAGCAACTTAACGGACATAAAATCGTTGGCATTTTTTCAAAGGCGCTTGTATTTTATGCAGTTTATTGCTTGTTATTTGCTGGTATAAATGCTTTTAATAATTCAGATATCGGCTATTTTTTTTACCATAAGTTGAGCAACAATTTAGGAGCATTAAATGCAATCTATTTGTCTGTGTTTGTAAGCTTAGGCGTTAGTTTTTTTTTAACGAAAAAAAACAAATCGAAATTAGATCTATA
>Ga0209815_1001798_pt1 | contig 13672 bp, 17 predicted proteins | sample CoawatmetaG00DNA_FD_187507 | JGI IMG/M metagenome (GOLD analysis project Ga0209815, IMG submission 187507) | Marine microbial communities from the West Antarctic Peninsula - Coastal water metaG002-DNA (SPAdes) (version 2) | ecosystem: Environmental > Aquatic > Marine > Coastal ...
CGCAATCTGGTCCACATACACATTCTGTAATTGGTTTACCACAACAGTCGTCTGAACACATTTCTACTTTTTCAACAATATTATATTTTGCCATTTCGAGTAATCTTTTTAAATCATTTTTTTGCAACTTCACTCTCCTTGGCTTTTTTGACTTTCATTAATTCTTTAATAAAGCTAGTATTGTATTCGTCGCCATAATGTTTTGTATGATCAACTTTTTCAGCTTCTTTATATTCAGCATCAGCTAATACACTAGCTACTTCTTTTTGTTTTCCTACTGGAATTGATTCTTTTGGTTCGTGTTCGCCTATTACTTTAAGTACGCCGTCTGTTAGTCCAAGCATGTTACGAATATCATTTTGAATTTGCCAACCGCTAGCAATTATATTAGTTTCAAAATCATGTGTAAAAACTTCATAACCTTTATGACTTGGAAAGTCACGTGGAGCACTTTGTAAGATTGTCTTCTTTGCAGCACCGAGTCCTGATGAGTCGTATTTTCCGAGGTGCTTCTCAATGCGATCACATTGTAAATTAGTTAGATCATGGATTGTTTTAATTGTAAATTTCCATGTCTTTTTTGATTCGTTTAAATATTTTGTAAAAGTCTTCATTGCGGTTGTTCTCCTATTAATACTATTTATCGTTTTCGAGTAATTTTATCCAACTTATAGTTATATTAAGTATTTATATGTTTTATTTCCTACATTTGTAATACATTACGTTATCTTCGTCTACATGTACTATATCGCCTGTAGCAAACCAGTTATTATATATACTAGTTGCGCCTTTTACATAAAGTTCATGATCAATTATTTTCCATTCACAATAATAAGTATCTCCTAAAATAACATGATTATCTGGTGTTCTTTCCTTTACATAGTGTACTTTATCCATGCTATCAAACTCAATGTTAATAGTAATAGGTCCTATTTCGCTCATTCCCCAATTAGGTTGTATAATAGCACCTTTACTTACAAATGCTTCAATTATATCCCATGATACCTTATCGCTGCCGCCTAATATACGCTTACCAGTAAGGTCACACTTTGCAAAGCCTTTTGTTCTCATTAATGCTTTCATATGTGCTGGTGTTAGAAAAGTATGTGTATAGTCTGCAAAGTCTTTTAAAAATGTAAATGCGTTAAATTGTTGTACTTTAAAGTCTGCACCTATACTGTAAGCCGGTAATGTTTGTGTTAATAAGCCGCCTGCATGGGTCATACGTGTTACTGTAAGCACCTTAGAGCGCCGTGTAAGCTGTTGAGCGTCAATAGCAACATCAATGCAAGCCCGTAAATTTGTTGGTGTTCTTAAAACTACCTTAGGTGGTCCTGTAGTACCACTACTGCTTATTTCTACACCATTCTTAAGTATGTGTGCATAATCTTCATTGTTCATATTTTGCTAAACTATTATTGAGTTGATTGTTTACACGTACAAACGTTGTACGGTTACAAACGTCTGCTATATTGTCTGCGCCAACATATGTACATACACTACGTAAACCGCCTTGTATTTGCTGTATAACACTTACAATAGACCCTTTAGCAGGTATCATTAAATCTCTGCCTTCGTTAGGTCTATATTCTTGTTCTGTTGGATTTGTACGATTGTACATTGTTGTACTTCCAAGTCCATAAAAGTTTACATATTTTTTACCGTCAATCTCTACAATGTTGTCACACTCTTCTGATTTTGATACCATGCCGCCTACCATAACCATATACGCACCAGCGCCAATTGCTTTTGCAACATCACCTGCTGTAACACAACCGCCATCTGATATAACGCCCATTCCGTGTACTCTGGCTGCAGATGCTACATTCATAATTGCACTAAGTTGTGGAACGCCAACACCCACTTCAGATCGTGTTCTACATGCTGCTCCACTGCCTACTCCAACCTTTAATAAGTCGGCTCCTGCTTCGTGTAATTTAGAAACAAGCTCTGGCGTAGCAATATTGCCTGCTGAAATTTTTATGTGTGGAAATAATTCTCTATACTTCTTAATAGTATTAACAATGCCTTCTACATTAGCATATACATTAGCAATATCAATATTAATTAATCCAATGTCAGGATATTTAGAAACAACTTCAGTTGTTTTTTCTAAATCCCATTTTTGTACACCGCTAGTAATTGCAATATATTTTCTGTCTTCCATTTTAGCAAGTTCAGTAAAATGTTCTTCTGCTGTGTATTCTTTGTGTATAAATGTAAACACTCTCATCGGTGTAAGAATATTTGCTATCTTGTATGTTCCTGTACTAAGCATATTAGAAACACAAACAGGTGTTGCTTTAGAACCTAGCCAATCAATTTCAATATCCACACTTTTACGTGTAAGTGTTTTATTGCTAGCGGATGGTTCGATGAGAACATCACTAAAATCTAATTTAATATCTTCTTTAATTTTCATATAATTTATCCTAAATTGTGTTTTTCTTTTATTCTATTTATGGCTTCTAATGTAGGTACCTCAATAGTTCTATCATAGTCAAATACTTTTGGCTTTTTAATAAAATTGAATCCAACTGATGTTTGAAACATAAAGTATATGTGTGTTGTATTGTACAGACACTCTAAACTTCCATTTTCAAATAGTTTAATTTGCTCTTGTAACTTTTCTGGGATAGGTTTCTTCTTTTGATCTTGCCAAAATTTTGTATCATTTCTTGTTGCCATCCTGTAATGCAATATTGTGAAGTCTCTAAAATCAGTTACCATTTCGTATACATAATCATTGTATTGATCTAATGTTTTTTCACCTTTAAAGTATTTTATTAATTCTTCTGCACTATAAATGCTACAATGTAATGCTGTTGCTTCAAGTGGTTCTATAAAACCTGCACTTAGTCCAATAAATGCATAATTAGGACCAGCAGTTTTTTTATAACACCCACTAGTGTATTCAACTACTTTAATCGGTTTAATATTGTGTCCAAGATATTCCTGTGCTTCAGCAATTACTTCATCTGATGAGATATGCTTAGTGCTGTAGTTATAGCCAGAACCTAAGTTATTTGTTTTAGGAACTTCCCACATCCAACCATTCTTCATTGCTCTTGAAACTGTATATGCTTGCTTCTTTGCTGGAAGAAGAAACGGAACAGCGGCATTTATATCTAGCCACTCTTCGTAAGGTTCAAATTCATGCTTAATAAAGGATGCAAATAATCTTCTAAATCCAGTTGAGTCAATATAAAAATCTGCTATATATGAATCTTTCTCACCATGTAAACTAATCACTTTTCCATTATTAACTTCTATATCAGTAATAGTATCTATTATACTAGTTACTTTGTTACTAGCCAGGCACCGATCTTTAAAAAATTGTCCTACATTTTTACCATCAAAATGAAATGTATGTCGCCTAACTTCTTCAAAGTCGTGTAGTTCGTGCTTCATTAAAAAAGCATTAATACTAACATCGTCGGTGTCTATGCCTTCGTCAAGTATTTTATACATAACGTCTATGTCTTTTCCGGCGCCACCTCTTATAGCATCATAATGCCAGGCATCTACATATTTGTTAAACTTAGTGCCGTTGCCTTGCCAGTTTTCAAAAAGTATCCCTAGCTTAACTGTAGAGTTAGTTTTTTCTAAAAACTCTTTATGGTCTCCTTTAAGGATTATATCATCTAAAGAACCAGTTGCCCCTTCCCCTGTTCCAATAATAGGAACTGTACCACTGTGAATAACTTGTATTTCGTCAACCGACTCGCTACGTAAAATTTGGTATGCTGATGCCCAAGCGGCGGATCCACCGCCGACTATTATAATCTTTTTCATATTACAATTCCTTCATTATATAAGTTACATACTTCACTAAATCTTTCTTCAAAACATAATTGAAATACTATTCTAGTATTGTTATCTTCTGTAAAGTGAACATTATGATAATGTTCTCCAGTATTTAATATAGCGCCGTGACCTGCATAATCTATACTGGTTACAAAATTCTTATTGTCGTCATAGAAATGTGTCTCTCCACAATTGTTAGTTAATGCAAAACTAATTACAGTATGTCGAGGCATATACTGATTATCGTATTCGTTGTACCTATTACGATCTTTATGTATAGTGCTACCAGATTCAGAAACACGTAGCATTTGACATACGCAATTTAATCCAGTAGTATTAAATCTTTGTATTGTACTAGGTAATTTAAAGAAACTTATTTTATAACTTATATCTACAAATGTATCGGGAGCAAGAGCTATATCTAATAACTCTTGCTTTGTTTGATCACTAATTGCGTATGGTACAAGTTTATAATACGGTTCCATACTCTTCCATTTTGTCTTTGTACCTGTTAATAAGAAGTTCAGTAATAGGTCCAGACTTTTGTGTTGCTGTTACGCCACCACTTGAACTAGTTATAAACACTTCGTTTGCGTTGTTAAACTGTTCTTGTGAAATTGGTAACCTTGCAAACAGAATGCCATTGTCCTTTGCAATATCTTCTACCACTGTCATTGTAATGCCTTTGAGAACATTCTTATCTGCTGTGTATATAACTCCGTTAGATACTATGCCAACATTAAATCCAGGTCCTTCGGTAACATTACCGTCTACATCTATTAAAATAGTTGTGTCTGCATCTGCTGGTTTGTTGCGTTGGCTCATTGTTAAATCTAGCCATGCCATGTTTTTATATTCTTGTCCGTAGTAATCATCGCTGACTCTGTTTGTATTTGTATCTAAATGTAAAGTTACAATTGGATTATCTGCAATAGGATAACTTGGCTTGATATACATAGCAAAATGTATTGGACAGTTTTTTATATCTCTAGGATTGCCGCTTGGCGGAGTGCCTCTCCATACAAGAAACCAAACAAATGCGTCTGTAACATCATTTAGTTTTTTAAGTTCTTTAACAATGGATAATCTATCTACATCTGGCAACTCTAGTCCATAACGTTTTGCACTGTTTTCAAATCTTGTTGAATGTCTATCATAACAAAATGCTTTGCCGTTATAAACAGGCATAACATCATATGTAGCATCACAATGAATAAATCCAAAATCTAATATACTAGGGCCAATTTCTCGCAATGGTTTGTATTCACCATCTCTGTATGCTATTAAGTCTAATACATTAGTCATCAAAGTGTACCTTCTTTAGTTGTGGGTCATCTGGTAATTTCTTTTTAAGTTGTTTTAGCCTAGCAATTCGCCATTCTAATAATTTAAAATCAAGAACCCAAGGAAAAATTGCATGTATTAGGCTTCCTATACAAACTAGTAATAGGAAAAAGAATTCGTTAATTGCAAGCCTAAAATGCCACCAATATCCTGCGTTAGGTTTGCCAGCTTTTGTTTTTGCTTCTTGTAAATGTTTAAGATTAAACCACATAGTTTCCTTTCAACAAACTTCTACGCCTAGTATATTCTTGAATATTTAATTTCCAGACAGTCTGTTCTGTATAGTATAACATCATTTCACTGTGCTTGTCAAGTATTTTTTGCTTTGCAAGTAACCCCATCAGTCGATGATTGCGCGATGCTTTGCCATTTGAATGTTCATGATATGTGTTAGTAGTAATGTATAGTTGGTCACTTGGGCACCATTCGATAAACTTAGGAATCATTTCACGTTGTGTAATACTATTCCAATCGCCTTTGCCTAGTCCCTTAAATGTATCAGTTTGGGGTAGTTCACAACCTCTAAATAGTATGCGCCATGCATTTGGTCCTACTTCAGGTAACGGATGACAGCCTGCTACTGCTATTATTTTGTTATCTTTAATTGCACAAAAATATTCACCCCAATCTTTGCACCACAATAGTTTCATAGCTGTTAAAGATTTATTATTTTCATATTGCAATTCTGCACATTGGTTGCAAAACTGTTGGAGCATACTAAGGTGTTTGTCTTTTATTACTTCTATTTTCATTATCTTTTATCAAAATTATCTGTTATAATATTAAACGATTCCTCATTTAAATCTATATTAGCTACTAACCAATAACTTGGCTTTGTTTGCGTGTTAAATAGTGAATGTACTTTTGCAGTGTCTAGAAAATATAGGTTTCCTTTTTCCCAGTTAAGCACTTTGTTATCCATAATAAACGTACAGTGGTTCTTTAGCGGAGATATAAGCCGTACACTATTAAAATTGCTACCTCTAAAATCTCTATGTTGTGGAAAGAATCCACCTGGATCTAGTTTAAGTATATGCGTTCTGTACATATACTTGCTATAAGGCTTTAAAAATTCTTGTATGTGATAGTTATCTAAGTACGCAGGGGTTGGAATATTAAACTCTGATTCTTCGATAGTTGTGTTATTTTCTAGGTTATACTGATGTAAACTGTCAAGATCTGGAATACCCGACAAGCCGCCATCGTAGCTAGTAAGACTAAGTCCCCATCTATTAAAACTATTTCTTGGATTATATTTTACGTATTTAAAATTTTCTTCAGTCCATTTGACATATTGCACCGAAGGGAATTGTTCTTTAGATCTAAGAGCTATCTGAGTACCGTACTGTGTAAGTGAAGAATATAAGTTATGCATACTAATAATTATCACATATAGCAAAGTGTAACAATAAACGTGGATAACTATGTGTATGAACTTCTCTAAATTATATCTAGAAAAATGGAATACTGATTACACGGTACAATGGCGTCCTGTTGACATGTGTAATTACGATTGTAGCTATTGTAGTCCTAGCAATCATATAGCAATTAATAAGAAGAAAATTCCGTCAATTGATGCATTAATTAACGCTTCTAAAAAATTACGTAATGCAATTCCATTAGATAAAGAAACAATGATTGTTATTACAGGAGGTGAGCCATTCTTGATACCTAATATTGATAAATGGTTAAAATATCTGTCTAATAACAATTTTCATATTATGATGTTTACTAACGGAAGCATGCCTATAAAGATGTATGAAAAATGTAGAGATACATTCTCATTTAAAAATTTAGAAATGAAAATAAGTTTTCATCCCGAGTCTGCTGATATAGAGACTATTGTAAACCTTGCTGTAATGATTAAAGCGGCAGGCGGCGATGTTGAAATTAGAGCAATGCTTGTAAAAAACTTATTTCATAAAGTAGAACAACTAGAACACGAGTTATTAAAGCACAATATCCCAACTGTAAAGTTACCGGTATTTCCTTTATACAATAAAGAAACAAAAACATTTAATCAACCATATGAGTCAAGTAGGTATTTAAAAGGGTATAAGCAATCTATCGGCAATGATGGATACTTTACTAAAGAAGAACTTTCTTATTTAAATCAACTTGAAGATAATTCACAAGATTATTTGCCTGACGTATTACTAGAAACTAAACACGGTGTTGAAAAGATGCCTATATCACAGTTTATTGCAAACGGAATGAATAAGTTTAAAGGATGGCAGTGTGAGGTTGTAAAACGTAAATTACTTATCGAAGCCGACGGCAGGATGAAACACGGTGTATGCAGTAATGAAGGAACTATTGGTAATATTTTTGTAGACAACATTCCTTTATTTAAGGACACTACAACAACTTGCTTACAAGAACAATGTCACGTAGCAGAAGAAATAATGATTACAAAATTTTACGTTTAGGTATCTTTGAATCAGCCGAACTTACGCAACTCTTAGTGATACAAGTTTTAGGTGTCTTAAACAGTTCGAACCCTGTTTCGATGTTGCCTAGTGGCGCATCATGGCAACTATAACTACGTTTTACCGAACCGTCAGGCTCGCGTATTATAAGTCCGCTGTAACCGGCATTGCATGCCCATCCTTCGAAATTATTAAAATTAAAGGCATTAAAACGTTCTGCTTGGTCCATGTAGTACTTTTTACCGTCTTTATCTTTTAACTCTACTTGCATATGCCAAGGCACACTAGCATCGTTTTTACCTTCAACATCTGTAGGCATTTCAAAAGTAGGCTTTGGACGACCTGCCCATTTACGCATAGTTTCTGTATACGCACGTTGCGGCATACCGTTGTACAAACGTTTTAAGTTGTCCTTTGTATACCCGTCTACTACTCGGCTTGCTGTAGGGTCACTTTGAGGCTTTAGTGTTACGTTTATGCCTTGCTCGTGAAAGAACAATGCATTTTCCCAATCACGTTCAAACCAGTCTGGTACCATTACCATATTAATAGTAGTCTGTACATCATGCTCTTGACAGAAAATTAATTTATCTGCAAAGTCTTGCATCTTCTCAATGCTGTTTACATGCTCTGTGTGTAAACTTGCAGTTATACTAGCACGGTGAAACGGCTTAACTGCTTCTACATATTCCTCGTGCCACTTTATATTACGTGACATGTTTGTTGTCATATGCACACTAGTATAATTAGTGTTATCAACATCGTCAGCAAGATGCTTTAATATATCCAAGTATCCAGGATGGAAAGTAGGCTCTCCTCCTGACAAGGAGAAGTGGAAAGAATTGAAGCCGTTGTCTCTGGCCTGACGTTTAATTTCATCCACTGTACGCAAGCATAACTCGGTAGGTCTGTGGTCTTTACGATCTGATCTTGCATAAGGCCAACAGTAGGAACATTTGTAGTTACAGAATCTTCCAAGGAGCCATGATACAGTAAATAGATCGCGATAAAGCAGAGTGCGTTGCCCCACAGAGACAATCTCATTAAGAGGGATTTTAGTAAAATCATAATTTGACCATTTTAAATCTTCATTCATAATTTATTATAGCACCTTTTATTTAGTTAGTCAATGGTAAATATTTTCCAGTTTCTAATAATCCAATACAGTTACACTCAGGCATCCAAGTACGACAAGTCATCTCATGTGTTGGAGCTTTATATTCTTTAACAAAATTTAGATCAAAAATATTAGTCTTAGGACCAACACGAGCCTTACACGATAACCTGCCCAGTTCTCCACGCTCATCAATTTCAATCCATTCTTGCGGGGCTAAACATTTATAGCCAGAAAATGTTCCTTTAAAAGAATTTTTTTGTGATACAGGATAAAATCGTTCTACTCCAGTTTCTTCAGTTTCTATAGTATGTGGTGTTATCATTGTTCGTTGCACAAGGTCTTCTGGTAGCTGTTCTATTAGATGTGTTGTATTTCGATCTTTCTTAGCAAGATATTCTCCAACTAAATTTTTTATTATGCCGTGTTGCTCTTGTGTTAAGGGAGTAAATGCATCATTTCTTGATGTGCGTCTAATTGTATTAATTACTACATTACAAAGACCGTACTCTGGTGCAGTTGTAAACATTAAAGATTTATATTTTGCAATCGCATCATCAAAATTTTGAGATCCTACCATCACGCTAAATGTTAAAGTACGACATTTTCCGTTAACTGCTTTTAGTAATTTAATAGTATGCTGAATATCAGATTCGGGATGGACCGAAACAATAAGTCGATGCACATACTGTATATTTTCCCCCCACCAGGCAATAGGTCTTGTTCCATTTGTAACTACACTCACATAACTGTTATCATCTGCGGCTGCCATAGCTGATAACAGTTGTCCAAAGCCCTTTTGTGCAGTAGGCTCTCCTCCTGAAAGGTTCCAACGTATTTGTCTGTCAGGATCGCCTTTACGTACTTCTTTTACTAAATGAGTAATATTTTTTATAAGTGTATCATCTACTACAGGCGGATAGTGCGTTCCTAAATTAGCATGATCAAAACAATATGCACATTTAAAATTACACCAATTACCCATCAACCACGAAATGCATATATGTGGATTTGTAACTCTTAAAACTTCATTTCCGTTATATTCCATTTTATTCCTTTGCCCAGGTGGTATGATTAAGTAAATCCATAATGTCATGATCTATATATTGCTTAATTATCCAGTCTTTGGTTATATAAGAAAACGGACTTGCTTCTTGGTTTTTATAGTGTACAAACCGAAAACGATCTAAATCTTCTTTACGACCGCTTATAGATGCATCGTAATGCATATTAATAAAAAAATTCTCTTTTGCATACTGCCAATACTCGTTGTCATTTACAACTTGGTGTACTACTACTGAGTGGAATTTATTGTTAATATAATAATTTGTTAGCCATTTTATCATACTGCTATTTGATCTGCGATGGTTAAGTAGATGTATTTCACAATTTTGCTTTCGATTTTTTAGTTCTGTCATTAGCAAGTACGTTAACAATGCAGTATTGGCACTGCCGGATAAATCAATAGAAATTCTAGTAAACCATTCTTCCAGTGCAATGGGCAACCCATCTATTTCAAACGAAAGATCTGCATTTCCTTGCTGGAAAGATTTTTTAATATCGGCTATATCATGCACTATACAAATCTCCTAAATGCCCAATAACGTTCCATACAAGGAAAACAGTTGTTTTCACAGTGTTGATGTTCGTCTAAAGTTGTATATGTTTCGTCTGTATAATCTGCACAAGAAATTGTAAATGGAAATAAACTTTCCATTAGATCTAGTTTTGCATATTCGTTAGCTACAGCTTTTTTGTTACACTCACTAAAGGGATTATTACATAATAAATCTGTAGTGCCATTAACTATACTAACAGATTCTGTATTTAACTCTATATCTCTTTTGCTATCTCTTTTTTCTATATGATTAAATCCTTTTGTTATATCTTTGTAATGATTAACTGAAGGATAATTATATTCCATACTGTCGTATTTTTCATAATTCCATCGCATTAAACTTTTAGAAAGTTTTTCTAATGGTGGATTAATTGTTATTCCAGTGTATACTATATCTAATCTATTTTGTTTATGAAAATTTAAAACAGCATTATTTAATAGTTGTTCGTATTCTGAATGTGGCCCTTCAACAAAGATATGTTGTGTAGGAGATACTCCTGTTAACCCCTTTACTATTAATGTAATACGAGTTGTGCTATCTCTATAAAATGGCTTTTTATCAGATACTAATGTAATTGGAAATATGTTGGTATTTGTGCCTTTGTAAAATTTACATATTTTATAATAAAGTAAACTACTATCGGTTCCTCCTGATAACTTAACTGCAACATTTTTAAAATTTTTGTTAAAATAATACGTCGGATATTTCATATGTGCGTATCTCCTTGTAGATCTTTACATTTCATTACACATAATTTATAGTCCTGCATTTGACTATCAATATGTGTCCACCAGTTACCATTTATAATATTATCTAAATTAGTATTATATAAATTATGTAACTTAGGATCTGTGTTAGGATTACTATCCCATAGTTTAATTAATTCTGTTGGGTTCCCCATCCAACAGCAAGGGGTTACGTATCCCAATGCACTAACATATATGTTACCGTGTTCTTCATGGAATGCTGTATTTTTTGATTTAAGTTTAGCAGGACACTTAACACAAGATAATGTTTCTCCCTTATCTCTAAGATTTTTAACAGACTTGCCAGCCATGTTATCACCATTAGTTGTATCGTACCACTTAGGAACTTTAACTTTTTTAACAATGTTTACTTCTTTTTGTCCTGGTATATCTAACCTATTAGATTGTAATAACTTTAATCCTTTAAAACCTTCACTATCTAATCGTTGTTTTATTTCTTCTAATTGATGCTTGTTATGATCAAATACAATAAACTGCCAACTTGCATTTCCGCCTGCGCCAATATACGCTCTAAAGTTTTTTTGTAGTATATCCCAGTTAACATTTTTTCTATATATATGATTTGTATCTTCTAATCCATCAATCCCAAATGTTACACGAATTCTAGGATTGGCAGCACTTAGTTCTCCTAGTTCCTGCCAAAATGCTTCGTTCCTAGTTCCGCCATTAGATGCTATATTAATAGCAATATTTCGGTCTCCTAAAATATTATTAAACCATTTTGTTATTTCGATTATCTCAGGATTAATTGTAGGCTCGTCAACATTACCGCAGTAGTTTATAAACTGTAAATTATTCCATTTATAACGTCCAAACCAGTCTTTTACATTTTGTAAAGTAATATGATTATTATTAAGGTTATTAGTTGCACGGTTAGTCCATTTATCATATTGAGAAATTAATTCTGCCCTATCACACTGAGGACAGAACGCATTACAATAATTAGTAAGTTCTAATTGTATTCTTCCAATTTGTGTAGTATCAAACCAACTCATACCTTATGTACCATAATATCTTTTTCAATGCCACATTCAATGCCGTCATTTTCTAATGTTAATCTAATCTTTTTATCAACTACAACATCTCCTCTATGATCAGTACTAGGGAAACCAATACCTAGCGCCAATCCATGACCAACTAATTGACTTGAAAGGTATACTCCTTTTGCTTTCAATAACTGACGGGCAGTTTTCCATTTCATACAACAACAGAACCCAGTTTTATATCCTAAACTTGTTGCATGTAATGCTGCCGCACCTGATGAAATACCTATTGAGATTTGAAATTGTTCTGTAAAGTCATCATTAAATTTATCCTCAATAGGTTTTGTAGAAAACCATAGTAATAATAATGGTGCAAGAACTTGTCCATTCCTGTGAAATTGTTTTTTAAATCCTGGGTTGCTATCGTCTATAGCAACAGAGTATAGTTGTCTATTTAACTCTAGATCAGTACTTACTACTAATTGATAATATTCTCTATTTTGCTTGGTTGGCATATTAGTTGCAACTTGAATAATTTCGTTAATGTGTTCATCACTAACTTTTTTGTTTTGATTCCAGTTACGCTGACATTGCTCTGCTATAGAACTTGCTGTTACATTATCTATTTTCATTTGCTTTAAACCTTAGGGTGTTTAATATACCTTTGCCGGGCTTAGGGCGTGGGACATTGTGTTTAGCAAGATCACCGTAACCTATACATAAGAACACATGCGGAAAGTAGTAACCTACGTTAGGACCTTTATACCTACTTACTTGTATTTGTTCTTTTAAAGCACGGGCATCGAATCCTCTACAAAATGCATGATCTAAACCTAAATCTTGGCTTAATTGGACTAAATGCCACATTTGAAATGCCATTGCATTAGTAGTTGCCTCGTGCATGAAATCATGTTTGGGGTCGTGTGGTTGAGAAAACGCAAGAACTACTGGGGCAAACACTTGAGGATTTACACATATCCTATCACCATATTTCTGTTTAAGGCTTTTCCAAGATCCAGTTTGTTCAAAGAGCTTTATTGCCTTTTTATGTACAGTACTTTCTTCCTGTGTTATATCTAATATAGATGTTTTGAATAAAATCTGTTTAAGGTGATCAGGCCATATATCTACTCTATAGTCATACTGATCGCACAATGCAGGAGTAGCTCCGTCTGCATTTCTAAGTAATATATCTATCTTATCCTGTGACACAGGTTTATCTAAAAAACTATAATATGTTTTTCTACTTCGTATTTGTTTTTCTAGAGGCAGCAATTTCATTTAAATTTCCTTAAACATTCCATATACAGTTTTATCGTTGCTAATATCTTTTATGCCATCTTGGAATACTGGCTCTAAATGCTTAGTACGACTATCAAAAATTTCTTTAGCATCTTCATCATTTAATGCTTTAGGACTACAAAGGCCGCACCCACAGTGCATCTTGGGACATCTAATAACAGGCATTTTGCCGCTACGTAATGTTGTACGTAACTTATCAATTATTGGGGCAAACTCGCTTGCTTTTCCAATTGGTCCAATTTGACCATCCATGTTAACTTGACAAGTTTGATGATGCCACACTCCGTCTAGTTCACTATTAATAAAA
>Ga0209815_1001800_pt1 | contig 13666 bp, 15 predicted proteins | sample CoawatmetaG00DNA_FD_187507 | JGI IMG/M metagenome (GOLD analysis project Ga0209815, IMG submission 187507) | Marine microbial communities from the West Antarctic Peninsula - Coastal water metaG002-DNA (SPAdes) (version 2) | ecosystem: Environmental > Aquatic > Marine > Coastal ...
TTATAATTTGGTTTAGGTGCATATTTACCAAAAGGAGGTATGCATGAAATAACGAATAGTTTGGTTCAGTTAGCAAAGGAAATAGGAGTAAAATTTCATTTTAACACCGAAGTAACTGCTATTAAAACAAAAGATAATCTAGCAAAAAGCGTACAAACAAAATCAGATAACTTCAAAGCAGATATTGTTATTTGCAATGCAGATATACATGCAGTATATGAAAAGCTATTACCATCAGTTAAAAAACTTAAAAAAGTTGATGCTCAAGAACGCTCAAGCTCTGCACTTATCTTCTATTGGGGAATTGGAAAAGAGTTTCCTGAATTAGACGTGCACAATATTATGTTTACGGAAGATTATAAAACAGAGTTTAAACATCTATTTGAATCTAAAGACATCTATAAAGATCCAACCATTTACATCAATATTAGTAGTAAACATATTAAAGGAGATGCACCTAAAGGTAAAGAAAATTGGTTTGTAATGATTAATGTACCGTCTATTTATGATCAAAATTGGGATAAAATGATTGCTAAAGCAAAAGAAAATATTTTAATGAAAATATCAAAAGTTTTAGGTGAAGACATTGAAAGTTTAATAGAATTTGAAGAACAATTAACCCCACAACTTATACAAGATAAAACAAATTCTTATAAGGGCTCTTTGTACGGAACCTCAAGTAATAATAAGTTTTCGGCATTTCTGAGGCATAAAAATTTCTCTTCAGATTACAAAAATCTATTTTTCTGCGGTGGTAGTGTACATCCTGGTGGAGGAATTCCATTAGCACTCTCTTCAGCAAAAATTATTGATAAATTAATTAAATGATTAAATCTAACTCTATAGAAAATAGGTGTATTAGTGTTTTGCTTTTATTCTACTTTTTGGCCTATTAGGAATATGTATTCCAGCAATCAGAGAACTTTTTATACCCCTTACAACTCTTAACTTGTATGTTACGCTGGTAATTTTTTATAAAATAAATAAAGATTACAGTCCACGATTCTTGATGCTTTCTTTACTTGTGTTTCTTATAGGTTTTTCTGTGGAAGGAATTGGTGTTGCTACAGGCGTTTTATCTGGAAGTTATTCTTATGGGAGTGCATTTGGATTTAAACTTTTTAAAACACCCATTATGATTGGAGTAAATTGGTTGTTTTTAGCACTTATGGTATAATGCACTTCTATACGAATAAGGGAGTATGGCTTATTTTGTTGCCACCCGTGTTAATGACATCTTTAGATTTATTAATAGAACCTGTTGCGATTAAACTCGGTTTTTGGTTCTGGAAAAATGATATCATTCCTCTACAAAATTATGCAATGTGGTTTGTAACGAGCATATTTATACGTGGTATAATATATCTTTTTCAACCCAAAATAAATGCTAAAATAAGTTTTATTATTATTGGTGTATCTGCGCTATTTTTTGGTTTTTTAAATATTTTCCTTTATGTAAGAGTACCTATTATTGTCATAATCAACAACAACAAAAGTTACTTTTTAAGAAGTGCCTTATTAATTCTCTTTATTAAACCTGGACCTTCATATATAAAACCTGTATAAACTTGCACTAAGTCTGCTCCGGCATTTAACTTTTCTATGGCATCCTCTGCGGAATGAATTCCTCCTACTCCAATAATAGGAAAAGATTTGTTAGAATTATCTGCTAAATATTTAATTACTTGAGTACTTTGGTCCTTGATAGGCTGTCCACTTACTCCACCATTCCCTATTTCCTGTAAACGCTCTTTAGATGCATTTAAATTATCTCTTGTAGTAGAAGTATTTGAGGCAATTACACCATCAATCTTTGTTTCTTCGACCAATTCTATAATTTCATCTAGTTGTGAATTATTTAAATCTGGCGCTATTTTTAGTAAAATAGGTTTCTTAATTTTAAATAAATTATTCTGATTCTGACATTCAGTAATTAATTCAAATAAATAATCTTTATCACTTAATTTAGCATGACTACCTACGTTTGGGCAACTTACGTTTAAAACGAAATAATCTACGAATGGGTGTAGTTCTTTAAAAACATCTAAATAATCTTGAGTGTAATCTTCTAACTTTGTTTCCGTGTTTTTTCCAATGTTACCTCCAATAATTACTTTATGTTTGTTCTTTTTTAAATTTTCTATAGCCTCTTCTACACCATCATTATTAAAACCCATGCGGTTTATTATTCCTTGATCCTCTTTTAAACGAAATAATCTTTTCTTAGGGTTTCCGAGTTGTCCTTTTGGTGTTACTGTTCCAATCTCTATAAAACCAAATCCAAAATTGGCTAATTCATTATATAAAACTGCATTTTTATCAAAGCCTGCAGCCAAACCAACAGGGTTTGCAAAAGTTAATCCAAATAATTTACGTTCTAATTTTTTGTTTTTTACTTGATATAAGCTTCTGAAAACAGAAGCTACAAAAGGAATTTTGCACAAAATTCTAATCAAAGAAAATGTAAAATAATGAACCTTTTCTGGATCAAATAAAAATAAAATTGGTCTTATTAATAATTTATACACTTAAATTTGTTGATTTTTAATTATCGTAATCCCGAAATAAGAAAATTTTCACTTATTCTATCTTAAAATAGCATCTAAATTCTTTTCGAATGTTTGTTGTAATTTCTGCATTATTTTTTCAATCTGTTTATCCGCTAGTGTCTTTGTCTCATCTTGAATTAAAAAACTAACGGCATATGATTTTTTCCCTTGTGGCAAATTATCTCCTTGATAAACATCAAATAAATCAACCTCTTTTAATAAGTTTTTCTCTGATTGGAATGCCAAGTTATAAATTTCTTTAAACTCTGTTTTAACATCTATTAATAAAGCTAAATCTCTTTTAACTGCAGGAAATTTAGTTAAGCCTGTTACTTTTATACTTTTATTACCCGTTATTTTTAAAATAGCATCCCAGTCAAAATCTGCAAATAAAACTTCTTGTTTAATTCCGAACTCCTTTATTAAACCTTTTTTTAGTACCCCAAACTCTACCAACTTCATTTTACCCAGACTTAATGTAATTCCTTCAGAGAAAACATCATGTTTTGCTGGCGTTGTTTTTAAATTTTCAATTCCTAACCTACTTAAAATATTTGTAATAATTCCTTTTAAATAAAAGAAGTCAGAAACTTTAGATGTTGTATTCCAATTATCCGTTGTTCTATTTCCTGTTATAAATAAAGTAAGATGTTTATCTTCTTGGTATTTTTCATTGTATTTATGATATGTTTTCCCAAACTCATAGAATTTTAATGAATTATTTTTTCTGTTTAAATTATAAGAGACACTTTCTAAACCACTAAATAGTAAAGATTGACGAAGTACTTTTAAATCATTACTTAATGGATTTAACATTTCTACATTCGCTTCCTCGGTTATATTATTAGATAATGCTACATATTCTGGCTTTGTTAAAGAATTTGCCATCGTTTCATTAAAACCTAAAGCCGTTAATTGGTTCGCTATAATATTTTCAATTTTAGTTTCTTTATTAGAATCGAATGAAATTGAAGTATTTAATTTATGAGAAAATTCTATATTATTATAACCATAAACTCTTAAAATCTCTTCAATAATATCTGCTTCGCGCTGCACGTCTGTTCTATAGGAAGGAATGGTTAAACCCAATCCTCCTTCAGTTTCACTATTAATTTTAATTTCTAAAGACGCTAAAATTTTCTTAATAGTTTCTTTAGGAATTTCTTGTCCTATTAAACGATATGCATTTTCGTAAGAAAGAAACACCTGATAATCTTCAATTTTTTCAGGGTAAAAATCTGAAATATCAGAGCCCATTTTACCACCAGCGTATTCTTCTATTAACAAAGCTGCTCTTTTTAGAGCGTATTTAGTTAAAGTAATATCTATTCCTCTTTCAAAACGAAAAGAAGCATCTGTATTTAATGCATGTCTTTTAGCGGTTTTTCTCACAGCAATAGAATTAAAATAGGCGCTCTCTAAAAAGATTGAGTTTGTATGCTCTGTTACACCAGATTTACTTCCACCAAAAACTCCAGCGATACAAAGTGGATCAGAGTTCGCATCACAAATCATAATATCTTCTGATGACAACGATCTTTTAACACCGTCTAAAGTTGTGAACGCTGTACCCTCTTTTAAAGTTTTTACAAGAATCTTATTACCTTTTACCTGTTGAGCATCAAAAGCATGTAGTGGCTGTCCTAACTCGTGTAATACATAATTTGTAATATCTACAATGTTATTTTTAGGTGTTAAACCAATGGCTTTTAATCTATTTTGAATCCATTCTGGAGAATCTTTTACAGTAACATCTGTAATTGAAATTCCACAATATCTTGGAGCTTGATCTTTATCATCTACTTCAACATCAAAACGTAAAGTTCTTTCATCTACATGAAAATCACTAACAGATGGAGAAATTAATTCTAAATTAATGTCTTGCTGCATTAAACCTGCACGTAAATCCCTGGCAACACCAAAATGACTCATTGCATCTGATCTATTTGGAGTTAAACCAATTTCAAAAATTTCATCTATCTCTATATCAAAAACTTCTGCAGCAGAAGCTCCTACTTTTAAGGCTTCATCCAGAACCATAATACCGTCATGACCTAGGCCTATACCCAATTCGTCTTCAGCACAAATCATTCCATGACTCTCTTCTCCTCTAATCTTTCCTTTTTTAATTTTAAAACCTACTCCTTTATCATCATATAAAGTAGCACCAATAGTTGCAACAGGTACTTTTTGTCCAGCCGCTACATTTGGTGCACCACAAACAATCTGAACAGGTGCATCTGCTCCTAAATCTACTGTCGTAATTTTTAGTCTATCTGCGTTTGGATGCTGTATACACGTTAAAACTTTACCTACTACAATACCTTTTAAGCTACCTTTAATAGATTCTCTGGTTTCAATACCTTCTACTTCTAGTCCTAAATCAGTTAACAACTCTCCTGTTTTCGGAGCCTCCCAATCTATTTGTAAAAACTGTTTAAGCCAATTGTATGATATTTTCATAATCTCTTTTAGTCGATTTTCAGTTGCAAATTTAACCAATTTTTTGCTGACTATAAAAGCAAATAGCAGATTGTTAATAGATAGTTCATAATTAAATATTTAGTAAAAGCTATGTTTGTTTTATTTCTAATACGCTCAAATAAGATCATTTATTGAAGAATTCAGAAATCTATAATAAAAAGAATCGAAAACAATCTTTAAACTAAAACTTGTTCATAAAATTTAAAACAGAAGAGTATAATTTAATTATAAATGAGTAGAATGCAAATAAAGCATTAGTAAGTAAAACAGTATTTATATTCAGATAAAAATTAATCAAAAATCTTTCTATCTACTTTCTTGTATAATTTAAAATACAAATTTGCAAAAAGGGTGCCTATTATAATTCCTACAGAAATGTCAATTGGAAAATGGACACCTAAATACACCCTACTATAAGAGAAAACTAAAGGAAATAATAAAATAAAATATATGTATTTGTATTTATCTCTTAGTAAAAGAACCGTGAAAACAGAGAAAAATGTAGAAGTCGTTGCATGGCCAGACATGAAACTAAAACTCTGTGGTTCTATAAATATTCTTAAAAGATGTTTAATTTCAGGATCGTTATTAGGTCTTAATCTTTCTACAGAATCTTTAATAAGGTTTGTAAACTGATCTGAAAAAGCAACTAATAAAATCATAGAAATAATAACTACACCCCCGCGCTTCCAACCAAAATTTTTAATCACTAAAAAAATGATAAAAATAAATAATGGCGCCCAATTTAATTGGTGCGTAATGCCAAGCCAAAGTGTATCCCAATTTTCATTACCTAGATTATTTAGAAAAATAAGTAATTCTTTGTCTTTTTGTATAATGTCGAACAAATTATTTGTAAATTTTTAAGATTTCTACTTCAAAAACTAAATCTGATTTTGATGGAAAAGGACCGGATTTTTGATTTCCAAATCCTATAGTATAGGGAATGAAAAAACGTGACTTCTCACCTAACCTCATAGATAAAAGGCCTTCTTTTAAACCACTAATCATTGGTTTTTGTATATTATTTAAATCAAAAACGATAGGTTTTCCTATATCATCTGAAGAGTTCATTTTTTTTCCATCCGCAGTATACAAAGTATAATTGGCGGTCACTTTTTTTGAAATAAAAACTTTTTTACCTTTTGTTTTTTTTAATTTTAAAATCCGCAAACCAGTGCCTGTTTTCCTTGCCCTAAACTCTTCCATATCTATTAAAAAAGATTTCTTTTTTAATAGATAATTAGCGTATCTCTCTTCTTCTATTTTATTTTTTTCTTTCGCTATTTCTTCTTGAGACTTGTTAAATTTAATAACTTCTTCATCAAAAGTTTTCGCTGCATTGAAATCTTCTGCCTTAGCACCTACTCTAATAATATTTATAGTAATAATAGTATCCTTTTGAGAAACCTTATTTATTACTGCCATTCTTGTTACGTTAATCGCATTATTTAATTGTAACTTATTTGTATGTACTTTTTGTAATTTTTTTAATTCTAGACAATTTATAATAGCTTTGCCGAAAACACTATGTTTTCCATCTAAATGAGGTATTGCTCTATGCGTTATAAAGAACTGACTATTGTTTGTTAATGGTCCTCCATTCGCCATCGACAGAACGCCTTGATCATCATGCTTATAAATAATATTTCCACTTTTATTTCTTGGAAACTCATCCCCAAAAAGATACCCTATACTTTTTCTTCCTTCGGAGGTAAAACCACCAGCCTGAATTACAAAATTTGGTACAACCCTATGAAATATAATATTGTCGTAAAAATTTTTACCTTTTAAAGAATCTACCAATCTACTGTTTGTACCCTCAACTAAAGCAATAAAATTTGCAACAGTTTTAGGTACATTTTCAGTATATAATTCTAATAAAATATTTCCTTTATTTGTTTGAATCTCTGCATATATACCCGCTTCCAAGTCCTTATACTTCCCTTGAGCGCAAGATGTTAGTAACACAAATATTATAAAAATAAAGAAAAATTTCTGCATATTTTTATTTTAATACTTCTAATAATTCAATTTCAAATATTAGCGTAGAAAAAGGCTTGATATTTTCACCTTTTTGTTGCGCACCGTAAGCTAATTCTTGAGGAATAAAGAATTTATACTTCGCTCCTTGATTCATTAATTGAACACCTTCTGTCCACCCTTTAATTACTTGGTTTAAACCAAATGTAGCTGGCGTTCCTCTATCTACAGAACTATCAAAAATATTTCCCTCTATATTTGTACCATGATAATGCACTTTTACTTTTGTCATTGGTCCTGCCGGTTTTTCACCTGAACCTTCCTTTAAAACGATGTATTGAATACCACTTTCTGTAGTTTTTACACCTTTTTTAGACTTGTTAGCTTCTAAAAAATCTTCTCCCGCTTTTTTATTTTCCCCAAACTTAGCTTCTGCTGCTTTTGACGCTGCTGCTTGTTGCTCTTCCGTCTGAACCTGTTGCTTCTTTTTAAAGTAGCCACTCAAAATCTCTTGCATATCTTTTGCATCAATTAATAAGTTAGTAGAATCTAAGCCGTTTCTAATTCCTTGTGCTAAAATTGATTTATTTACTTCACTAAAGTTTGATTTTAACTGACCACTCATACTTAAACCGACTGCATAACTAACTGAATCTAATTCTGTTTCTAAAATTTTTACATCTTGTGCTTGATTTCCGCATGAAAACATAGAAACTGTTACTGCTACGACTGCTAATTTTTTTACTAATTTCATCTTTTTTAATTTATTTAATATTTAATAATGTTACTTTACTCTTAATAGTTTTATTTATTCCAATTTTATTTCCATCACCAGTAATGCCAAAAGCATTGTAAGACGGAATTACAAATATAATAGTTTCTCCCACTTTCATCAACTTTATTCCCTTTTGAATTCCAGAAATAAAATCTTCCTTATCTACCACGTAATTTTTAATACCCAAGGTCTCTTTACTGTATAAGATAATATCATTTAAATCTCTAATATCATAAGTTAACTTTACAATATCTCCTGTTTTCGGGGTTACTAAATCTTCTTTTATTTGATGAACATAAGTATACCAAAATCCGTTTGGTGAAATTTTATATACATTTAGACTGTCATTTTTTATGTGTTTTAAAATTTCAGCTTCTTCTAATTCAACTATTTTTTTTGTAGCTGCAATGTTTTTTTGAAATATTGTAGCAGAAGGTTTTGGATTTATAGGTCTTCTTGCTTGAGGAGCAGAACAGCTTAGAAAATATAAAAAAACAAAAAATAAACTATATTTCATACGATCTATTTAGTTCATTTTTATAAGTTGGCAACAATTCTTTAAATGTTGTAATTACTTCTTCGACAGAACCATTGAACTTGCCCCCCGCTGCATTATCATGGCCGCCTCCGTTAAAATGATTTCTCGAAAATTGATTTACAGAAAAATCTCCTTTAGATCTAAAAGAAATTTTAATAATATGCTGTTCTTTATCTTCAATAAAAATAGCTGCAAAAATAATACCTTTTAAAGAAAGTGCATAATTAACTACACCCTCCGTATCTCCTTTTTGAAAATCAAACTTTTTCTTTTCAGCTTCTGTTAGTGTAATAAATGCTGTTTTATATGCTGGTAAAATCTGTAAATTACTAAGTGCTTGACCTAGCAACAATAGTCTGCCGTAAGAATTAGCATCATACACGTTGTTATGAATTTTATCGTTCTGGGCACCTTTTTCAATTAAATCTGCAATAATTCTATGCGTTTTGCTGGTAGTAGATCGAAACCTAAAAGAACCCGTATCCGTCATAATTCCTGTATACAAACAAGTCGCAATTGCTTCATCTATCAAATCTAAATCGTTGTTCATTTCAATAAATTGATATACCATTTGACAGGTAGCACAAATTTCAACATCAGAATACATGTATTTCACATCATCTGGCTGTTGATGATGATCTATCATTACAAAATCATTTGGATACTTTTCTAACGTTTTTTGCATATCGGAACCAACTCTATGCAATGCATTAAAATCTAAGAGAAAAATAATATCTGATGCATTTATAGCTTTTTGAGATTGACTATTCTGCCAATCAAACCGATAGGTGTTTTCGGAACCAGGCAACCAATGTAAAAAAGAGGGATACTCATTTGGTAAAACAACAGCAGCCTTATGACCTTTTTTTTTAAAATAATGTTGTAGACCTAAAGTAGAACCCATAGCATCTCCATCTGGATTTCTATGCCCTATTAATACAATATTCTTTGGTTTACTAAGAAAGCTTTTTAGTGCTTCAAATCCTTTTAAAATCATACTAGGCGAAGATACAATTTATTAACATTGTTTAAAATAAATTTTGGGTTACATTTGTACAAGACCCAAAATATTTCATTTTGAAAAATTTTTTAAAAATTTGCTATTTTTCAATACTCTTTTTACTACTTTCTTGTGGCAAAATAAAAAAAGTAGTACATGAAGGAGAAAATGATTTTACTATTGCTTTTGGCTCTTGTAATAGGCAAAATACAGAAAATATTTTATGGAAAGAAATCATTAAAAATAAACCAAATTTATGGATTTGGGGCGGTGATAATATTTATGCTGACACGCATGATATAAATAAATTAAAAAATGATTATGCTACTTTAAAAAACCAAAAAGGGTATTTGAGTCTCATAAATAATATTCCTGTGATGGCAACATGGGATGATCATGATTATGGAAAAAATGACAGTGGTATTGAATCTCCTACAAAAAAGGAAGCACAACGAGTTTTCTTAGATTTTTTGGATGTTGATATTACAAGTCAAAGAAGAAAGCAAGAGGGTATTTATCATTCAGAAAATTTTAAAACTAAAAAGGGAAGTATAAAAGTAATAATTTTAGACACAAGGTATTTTAGAACTGCATTGACAGAATCTACAAGAAATAGTAAAAGATTTATGCCAAATGTATTTGGTAGTGGTACTGTTCTAGGAACAAGGCAATGGCAATGGCTAACAAGTGAATTAGAGGATTCTAAAGCAGACTTTAATATTGTAGTAAGCAGTATACAAGTTTTAGCAGCTGAACATGGTTTTGAAACTTGGGGGAATTTTCCGCATGAAGTAGAAAAATTAAAAAAACTTATTGTAGAGAGTAATGCAAAAGGAGTATTATTACTCTCTGGTGATAGACATATTTCAGAGTTTTCGAAAACAACAGTAGAAAATCTTTCTTTTCCTTTAATAGATTTTACCTCTAGCGGACTTACGCATGCTTACAGAGGTTTTACGAATGAAAAAAACAAGTATAGAGTAAAAGATGTAGTTTATAATATTAGCTTTGGGATCTTAAAATTTGATTTTAAAACTCATAAAGTAACGATGCAGATGAGAGGAAAAAACAACAAGTTACTGCAAGAGTTATTTCAAGTATATCCTTAACCTATTATTAACAAAAAATATGTAATTTTGCAAAAAATTAAAAACACGATGGCAACAAATAGAACATTTACAATGCTTAAACCGGATGCTGTAGAAAACGGACATACTGGTGCAATTTTAGACAAAATTAATGCTGCAGGATTTAGAATTGTAGCTTTAAAGAAAACACAAATGACAACTGCAGATGCTGAAGCTTTTTATGCTGTGCATAATGAGCGTCCGTTTTTTGGTGAATTAGTAGAATTTATGACAAGAGGACCAGTTGTAGCTGCAATCTTAGAAAAAGACAACGCTGTAGATGATTTTAGAACCTTAATAGGTGCTACAAACCCAACAGATGCTGCAGAAGGTACTATTAGAAAATTATATGCAACTTCTATGGGAGAAAATGCTGTACATGGATCTGATTCAGACGAAAATGCGCAAATTGAAGGAAACTTTCACTTTTCTGGAAGAGAGCAATTTTAAGGATTTTTAATTCTTACTTTACAATATATTTAGTAAAAACTCATAACGAAAGTTGTGAGTTTTTTTTTTGTGAAATCAGCTTTAAATATTTTTATGTTTAGAAAGTATAGATTTGAGAATTATTAAAATATTTCGTTGAAATAAAATTATAATTTTAAAAATAAGTTGTAGCATGAAAAAAGAAAAAAAATTAGCATCAGGAATTGCAATAGGACTCCTATTTGGAACTGTTGTAGGTGTTCTAACCAAAATATAGGTCTTTGACTTATTGTAGGAATTGCAATAGGTGCTGGTTTTGGAAATTCTTTAATGCATCGCGATAATAAAAAAGGTCAGGATGGCTCTACTCCAAAAAAATAAGTAAAAGTAAACCCTAAATCAACATCAATTTAGAAATAATCTCCTCTCCTATTTCTTCGTTCATCATTTTTATAATTTTATCTTTACCATAGCTTAATTCTTCACGTAAAACAGAAGAATTTAATTGAATAACTAAGGTTTTATTTTGCAATTTCACAGAAGTGGTATGCACTGTCACTCCTTGACCCATCATCTTATGCCAAGTTTCTTCAATCTTAATTTTCTGCATTCCTTTTGTCAATTTATTTTCTTTGATAAAAAGTTGCATTAAATCTTCAATAGAAAAAGAATCGTTTTCTCTTTTGGCCATGGTTGTATAGTTTTTAGCTTTTAGCTGTATGCCTATTGCTAATTCAATTATTTAAATTTCACTATAATTTAAAAATCTGATAGGGTTTGTTGCTTTGTTTTACAATATTCTCCGTTCTTTCGGAGTGCGTATCGGTAATAAATATTTGTCCGAATTCATCATTATCAACTAAGTTGATAATTTGTAAAACTCTGCTTTCGTCTAATTTATCAAAAATATCATCTAACAATAAAATAGGTACCACATTGGATTGTTGCTTTATAAATTCAAACTGTGCAAACTTTAATGCTATTAAGTATGATTTCTGTTGCCCTTGAGAGCCAAACTTTTTAATAGAATAATTACCTATTTCAAAACTTAAATCGTCTTTATGAATTCCTGAAGACGTGTATTGTAAAATTTTATCTTTCTCTAAAGACTGCTGCAGTAAATCTCTCATAGAAGAATCATTTAACTGACTCTTATAAACCAAATTTACAGTTTCTTTATCATCTGAAATTATCTGATATTTCTCATTAAATATAGGAATAAATTTCTCAAGAAACACTTTTCTTACCTCAAAAATTCTTGCACCATATTCTGAAAGCTGCTCATTGTAGACCTCTAAATTTAAGGCATCAAAGGTTCTATTTGCTGCAAAATACTTTAATAATGCATTGCGCTGACTTAAAACCTTGTTATAAGACAACAAATCCTTTAAATAATTTTTATTCTGTTGAGAAATTACACCATCTATAAATTTACGCCTTGTATCGCTGCCTTCTGTAACCAAATCTCTATCCGCAGGAGAAATAATTACGAGCGGTAATTGCCCAATATGTTCAGAAAACTTTTCATAACTTTTTCCATTTCGTTTTAAAACCTTTTTTTGTCCTTTTTTTAAACTACAAACAATCTTCTCATTTCTATCATTCAAAATATAGTCTCCTTCTATCATAAAAAAAGCTTCGCCATGTCTAATGTTTTGAACTGCGACGGAATTAAAATAACTTTTTGCAAAAGATAAATAATAAATAGCATCTAAAATATTGGTTTTCCCAACACCGTTGTTACCTACAAAACAATTTATTTTCTGTTGAAAATCAAATGATTGCGATTCTAAATTCTTAAAATTAACTAAAGAAAGCTTCTGTAAATACATGAATAAAATTGAGTCTTTGAAACGAATTGCAAATTATTGAAAATTTTGCGAATTATCTCCTTTTTAAATCCAATAAAAAAAACTAAATTTGTCGCCAATAATTTATAGGAAATATGGCAACTTACAAGAAAAAATATAAGGCAGAAGGTAAAAAAGAACAAGCAGAGTTTGATGAATCTGAATTCGAAACAGCTGGTGTTTTAAACACTTTAGACGAAACTGCTTCGAGATCTGAAAAATGGATTGAGCAAAATAGCAAAGCTTTATTTATAAGCTTAGTTGCCGTTGTTGTTATCTTCTTATCATATTTAGGTTATACTACATATATTTCGGAACCAAATGAACTAGAAGCTTCTAATGAGTTATCTTTTCCAAGAAAATATTACGATCAAGCTTCTACAGCAGGTTCAGGAATAGATTCTTTATTAGTATTAGGATTGGAAGGTGCAGATGGAAATTACGGTTTCTTAGATATTTCAAAATCTTACAGCGGAACAAATGCAGGAAATTTAGCTAATTATTATGCTGGAGTTTCTTATTTAGAAATGAAACAATACGACAAAGCAATTGAATATTTAGAAAAATTTAATTCTGATGACGAAATGTTAGGTCCTATTTCGTTAGGTGCAGTTGGAGATGCTTTTGCAGATGTGAATCAACCAGAAGAGGCTTTAGAATATTATGAAAAAGCTGCTAATAGAAAAAATAATGGGTTTACTACACCTTTATTTTTATACAAAGCAGGTATAACTGCTATGGAATTAAAGCAATTTGATAAAGCGGAATCTTTATTTACTAAGATTAAAGAAAACTATCCAACATCTGACCAAGGTAGAGATGTTGAGAAATTTATAAATGCTGCTAAATACGCAAAATAGTATTTAGAAATTAAGTTTTAAGAGTTCAAAAAAATCGAATCTCTAAAGACCAAAAACTAAGAACTAAAATA
>Ga0209815_1001801_pt1 | contig 13662 bp, 21 predicted proteins | sample CoawatmetaG00DNA_FD_187507 | JGI IMG/M metagenome (GOLD analysis project Ga0209815, IMG submission 187507) | Marine microbial communities from the West Antarctic Peninsula - Coastal water metaG002-DNA (SPAdes) (version 2) | ecosystem: Environmental > Aquatic > Marine > Coastal ...
ATATTGAAGCTGGGGGACAGGCTGCTATTGGTGTGTATGAGGGGGTGGGGGAAAATGCTAAAAAAGGACTATAAAGCCCGTGTAGCGGCTAATCAGTTTGACCTGAATACCTTACCCATCTGTGGGGCCAGAACTCGCTCAGGCAGCTTATGTAAGCATAAGGGCAACATTCGCAATGGTCGATGCAAACGCCACGGTGGAGCCTCCACAGGGCCGATTAATCAAACCTTTGGAAAGAACCACCATAGGTATGTACATGGCCTTAGAACTAAAGAAGTAATCGCTATGCGAAAGCTGGTAACAGACATGCGCCAGGCTCTTATTAAAGCAGGCTTATCTAAAAGTCTTTTTCATGACGGAGTATAATCATGGCACATAGTACGAAATAGCAGGTTATAGAAGTGTCATCCTGCGACTAGAAGCTATTCTAAAAATGGTCTAATACACTCAAGGCATGCGCCTCTTTCCGTCAAGTGTTCACCACACATAGAGCAATTACCATATTCTTTTGAGGTATTGTCATTACGCACCTTTTTCCTAACAGCCTCTAACAATCCTAACTCACTCAACACAGATTCAATTGCAGCCGAGGCTTCAGCCACCGAGCAACTAAAGACCTCTCCAATCGGCGCAAGCTTGTCTAGATGATCTGCTAGGACTTCATGCGATCTTAATTCAACATGCGCCGCATCCTCCGTATAAAAAGTAGTATTTAATTGCCACATAGCTAGTGGCTGCTGGTAATGTCGATACAATTGTATTTTCTTTTCAAGATTGTTGATTTGCCTAGTAACGGACTTATCCCCGCTGCTGGATAGTCTTTTCATATGCGCTAAATGTGCCTTAGCAAGTGTTGCATCTTTTTCTAGGGGTAAGGCATTGCCACCCTCACAAAAATGGCCATGCTCGGGAAACTTTTTGTCTCCCATAACTATGCGACGTGCAGCACATATCTGACAAGTAGCCTTAAGCCCTAGCCACTTATCATTAACATCCATAAGCCGAGCGTCAGGGTTGTTGATGGTCATGCCGACTTTCACACGCTGCGCTTTTATATTTTCTAAAATGTATACAGCACCTAAGAGATGCTGGTGGGAATATGCGGTCATTCGAAATATACCTAAAGCCCAAGTTGCAGCTACGTGCTATGCGTTCAAACAATCTGCCACATGACTTTATAATAAAGCAGGCCCATCTCATAGTGCAAACATACGCATTAATTAGGCTGCTATTGGAGTTTATGAGGGGGTGGGGTGAATGTTAAAAAAGGACCATAAAGCCCATGTAGCGGCTAATCGGTTTGATCTAGATGCCTTACCCATTTGTGGGGCCAGAACGCGCTCAGGAGGTTTATGTAAGCACAAGGGCAACATTCGTAATGGTCGATGCAAACGCCACGGTGGGGCCTCTACAGGGCCAATTAATCAAACCTTTGGAAAGGACCATCATAGGCATGTTCATGGCCTAAGAACTAAAGAAGTAGTGGCCATGCGTAAGCTTTTAGCAGAGATGGATACGCCATTAAAAGATTTCATAGAGCTAATCTAGTTTTCAGGCCACAAGTGATTGCTCTCGATAGAGCGGAGCGGGTGGTGACCAGATAGCCAATAATTTAGCAAACAAGGCAGTTGGTCGAGTAGAGCGACTAAAAGTATCTGAGCTACTAGTAGTTCAGCTGTTTATTATTAAGGTTATATAGTATAATAATTTTGTTCCAAACCAGCCAATTAATTAGAGGTAGTTAGAATGGCCACAGTTAGCAAGCTCTTCGGCACCAATCCTTCACCACAGCATGCGGAAGCGGCTCTCAAACGCCTCAACGATATTTATTTGTTTCAGAAGTCTGAAAACGGACTAACTCAAAAAAAGCTTGCGGCTCTTCTGGGAATGAAACAACAAAGTGCGGTTTCCCAATACCTGCTGGGGAAAGTCCCTTTGAACTCAATGGCGGTTTTAAATTTCGCCCAGGCAATGAACGTATCACCATTAAAAATTTATCCTGAGCTAATGAAACCAATAGAGAACCTCTTTTCATTAAAAGATTAAATTGTTAGCTTAAAAAACTCGGAGACAGTATAAATGGCAAAACCTATTCAAATTTATGACAAAGAATTTAAGAGCCAAACGGCTGCGAAAGAATATGTACAGGAGTTACTCAGCAGGTATAGCTATGGCACTACAATTAAAGGCAATGACTTTAGTTTTTTTTGCAGCCTCATCGAAAGACACGAAAAATCAGATGAAAAAATAGGTGTTGGCATAAAGGAATTGCAGGTTAGAAAAAACCCAAATGATTTGAAAAGTAAAGTTATATACATCCACCGATCTGACGGTTCAGAAATCGATTTTTCATGGAGAAATTGTATAAAGCCCCGTTCACCTTTGAGTCGAGTGATAGATGCCGCCCGTTTTCTAATTTGGACCCAAGTAGAAGATTTTAAAAATCAGTGCTTCGCTAAGGATCAAACTCATATCTGCCCAGAAACAGGCATCATGATTGACAGGGAGCTTTCTGCAACTCACCATGACTATCCACAAACTTTTGATCGTCTCTTTAAGGATTGGTGTGTCAGCGAAAATGTGGATCCTAAAGACATTGAAACTGTAAGTATTGAAGATTCACGTAAGACTTTCAAGAATGAAATACTGAAGAATAGCTGGGTAGCATTCCATCTACAACATGCTTCTTTAAAAGTCATCCACCGAACTGCCAATTTATCACTAGGGAATGGCCCCTCAAAGAGTTTCGAAAATATTTACCTAGAGATACCTAATGAGGATGAAATTTATGAGTCCTATCGTGAACGAGAATTATGAAAACTATCGTTGCCGGGTAGAACTGATTTAGCAGTGAAACACTTAACAACGTATGAACCCATTAGAGCGCCAAAAAGCAAGTTAGTCTTAGATTAAATGGTTTTGAGCCTGTCTTTCCCGAAACTTTTTAACTGTGTCACCCAGACTGATTAAAAAACTATCTTTTTCACGCAATTTTGAAAGCTCTTTTAGAATAGCAACACTTTGTTTCTGTGCCTGTTTTAATTCAAATTCACCATCCATTAGCTCAGATAAATAAATACCCGCATCTGGTGCGCTGTGTTCATGTTCTCGGGTTGCAAATAACCACGATAAACTAATGTTGGAAGGTAAATAATCAAGCTCGATCTCGAAATTTTTATTATTGTATATGGTTTGGTGGCAATTGGTTACTGTCATAGCAGCACTGGCAAATGAAGCAAATGATAGTGCTGTGCAAACAGGCATATCGAAGTATTTATATGGCTGGTTGTAATGCGCTGTATGCTCTTCAAAACTCTGCAAGTTTGCACCATGAAGTTGGTCATACTGAGTTTTTTGGCTCAGATAATCTTTCTTCAACTGGTGAAACATAACTTTTGGATCTGTGGCATCAAATGGTGAAATAAAAGAAGAAGATAGGGTTGGAAAACATTTTCTGTAATCTAAAAAAAGATCACAACAGTACTCCTCAAAAACCTTACTTTCTATTGTTAGGTCATGCTCGTTTTCAGCCAGAGGCTGAGTTCGCCAATCGTTGTATAGACTGCTTAGTATTTCTGATGGCCGGCGCAAAAAGTCTTTATTTTTTTCATACTTAGTGAGCTTTGAATGGTTATCAAATCGGCCATTATTATTAATTAAGAATAAATACAAATCGTGTATGAAGCCATCAGACTGTGATGAACCTCTAAAAAAACTATTGATCATATTTTTAGTGTATTTGCTGGAAGTTTGACTCACTATTTCGTCTCCAACTGTAACAAATAATTTCTTAGCTTTAACATTATCATGCGCATTTTGGACAAGAATTTCTTCCTCGTAATCAACTGGATCAGGCATAAAATCTAGCATCATGTCATTGTGCTTTTTCTCAAGGACTTTTACTCGTGATTCACCCTCAAAGCCCTGGGGCCCATTGCCAGCTGGATCCATAACATCAAGTTCAGTAGCAAAGAGAAAAGCTTGATGGAGCCAGCTTTCTAACTCGCTGTTTAATTGCTTTATACCGTAATCCCGATCAAGTAGTTCAACAGACAATTTATTGTGTTTAGTCAATAGTTCTTCATTTGCTATTCTCATATTTTTTAAAGCCATACCCTGTGCAATTCTTGATGAGATCATTTTGGGGGCATTAACATAATCTTCTAACTCAACTGGCAGGCCAGACCTTAGAAATTCTCTAATATAGTACCTTTCCTCCTTTTTTTTCATCCCAAGACACTCTATCAACTGGACAAGGTAATGCCGTGGAATTGTCCTGCCCACATCATTTCCATGATCGTCTTTTTTGTCACTTCTAAAGTCAGATATAAGCGAGGGGTTCGCTATAAAATGAGCATTTTTATAGGGGTGCTTATCGTTAAGCTTTTCGTATAATTGCTGTCGAGATATGTTTGCCTGATCCATTAAAAACTTTAACATTTCACCTGGCTTATTGAGCTCTCCAGTTGTCCAGTTCCTAATGGGCTTTCTTTCAATTTGGTTTGCCATAATAAACATCACCTTATTTACTAATATTATCCATATAGTACATTACTTTTCATATAAATAATGTCACTTAATTGTGACTATTTATTTTTCTATATAGTCACATTTAAGTGACTATTTATTGTTCAAAAATCCATGTTTAATTAACGGGAGAGCTAGAGAAAGATCTTTAGCCAATACAAACATTATGTCCAATTGGAGGTTTTTATGAATGATTTAATTTGTTGCTCAAGTTGCCATGGAAACGGCTATATAGCCAAGTTTTGCCATGTTCAGGATGGTATTTGTTTCTCTTGTGGTGGCTCAGGGCGGATTCAAAAGAGTGCCCAGGTACAAGATGCTGACGATGAATGGTATAGGGTTGAAGCTATGAAAGGCTGTAACCGCATAACAGTTTTAAAGTACAGGTCTAAAAATCTAGAAAGTGCCACACAACGAGCACAGGAACTCATAACAAGAGATAGATATAAGGTTAAGTATAAAGGAGTAGATTGGGCATCATGGAGGGTCTTATGAAAATCTACTCAAAGCTACGCACGGTATCTGAAGATCGCTATCTAAAATACATGACGATTACTGCAACTTTAACAGTAGCTTTGTCATTACTCACAAGCGCATTAAATTTTGTTACCACCACTATTATGGTGTTACTTATTGCTGCCTTACTTATAAAACTAATATGGGAGGTTTCAAACTATGTTGAGAACCGTACTAATTAATTTCTTAATCTGGGCAGCTTATGCCTATGACATGTTTACGCTAGCTATGAGCTGCGTCCAATTTATTATAGAGAGGTATCGCGATGTTAAGCGCCGGTTTGCTGACCGCACTGGGAATAATATTCTTACTGTATAAAGTCGGCTTTAAACACATCCTAGCCTACGATGTCATTGTTGACATCTTAGCGACTATTGGACTCATGTATATATTCGCTGGGACCTATAGCGGCATGATGGCCGCTATTATTGGTGGTTTGTTCATAAGTATAGTGCTCATTATTGCCAAACATTTCGTTAATTACGAAAAGCTTTCATGGAGCTGGATTCCTTTTGCAATCAAAAATATAAAGTTACGCCGCCCACATTTAAGCTGGACCAGTGTTAACAAGTAGTATTTAGGTTCATAACAACACCTAATTTAATTGGAGAAATGAAATGAGCGCAACTATTTTAACAAAGCATGCGATCAACCGTAGCCAACAACGGGGAATTAACTCAGTAATGATTGATCTGATTCTCTCATTTGGAGACGAAGAACACTTAGGCGGTGGAGTCAAAAAAATTCATATTCATAGCAGAAATTTGAAGAAAGCAACCAAGGCCTTAGATAAGGCTTTACAAAAGGTAGACAAGCTTGGTGGTATGTATGTTATCGAAAGCCCAAAAGGACATGTAATAACAGCCGCGCACATAGCGAATTGACATAAGAAGCTCGTTCAATAAGCAATGGCCGATGCAAACGCCACGGCGGGGCCTCTACAGGGCCAATTAATCAAACCTTTGAAAAGGACCATCATAGGCATGTTCATGGCCTAAGAACTAAAGAAGTAGTGGCCATGCGTAAGCTTTTAGCAGAGATGGATACGCCATTAAAAGATCTCATAGAGCTGATCTATTAATGAGCACCTTTCTCACTTTTCTAAAGCGTTATTACAGGTCACCACCTGAAGTCAAAACTAGCGCCGCAAATCATTCGACGTCAGACTAGAAAGTCTGTTATTTGTCTTTTGTATTTAAAGTGCTTACACCAAGGGGGTGAGTATTAGAGTCAAAGAAGGATAAATCTTTAGAGGGCAGCGCCTGTTCTATTCTTTTTATAAATGAAGCTGTTTCTTCATTACTTAGCCCCGACCAAACCCCAATTGCTACCTTGCCAGGCGGCTGCTTATTGATGGCATTAAGAATATGCTGATCATAGTCTTGATTAAGAGAATGCCCAAGCACTACCAAACCATGATCCACCTTTTCTAGTTTTTCATAACAAAAGCGTAAGTAATCATTCCTCCTGATTCTTAACAACTTTTCCTCATAGTTTGATTCAGATATAAATAATGGAGTTTGTTCTGGATGATCAAGATCAAATAAAGCAGTTAGTGGTTTATCTTTATCTATTGTTAGCTTTTTTGTTATCCCATCAGCCTTTTCGACCAAATGTATTGCACCATGTAAGTGATAAAGTAGTGTCTTGTTTTTCCCCCAAGGCTCGCTATCTTCTATGTTAAAGGAAGTGTCATCTCCCCAAAAGTAATCATTGAATTTGCTCGTGTCTGCCATTAGTGACCAATAAGGTATTAAATCGTAATTAGTTGTAAATACATTTTGATAATCTGCGAATACTTTATTAATCTCTTGGAAATTAGGCCCTTTGTTGTGAGGCATATGTGCAAAACTTACCGCGGCAGCCAGCGCCTCCTTCGTACTCTTATACAAACTACCTATACTCTCTTTTTGCGGGTTACCCAGCTGCCTATCAACAAGAATAGCGTGGTAGAGTATTCTTAACACACCTTCAAAGTTACTACTTCCAAGGTAAGTAAACAACTTTACTACTTCATCAGGTAGTTTACGGTCGCAGCCTTCTCTTTTTGCAAGCTCCAAAAGTGAATCATATTCAAATTTTTCCCAGATATTGATACTAAAGCCATTACCTAACAATAGGCTATCAAAATCGCTAGCTGGCAAGTCGTCCCACTTAGTTAATAATTCATTTGTTAATGTGTTATTTGTTGTCATGTAAACTTCCTGTTTCGGGTGAGGGTATAACAAACCATTAAAGAGGCCTATCAGCCTTAACAATCAGTATAGTCGCTCCCCAAGCAACCGCTGGACATTACCTGCGGTTGCTTGCATATGTCTATGGGTTTTTTCTGTTAGCGGTATTAGTTACAAATATTCTGCCATAGGCCATTCACTTGCATAAACTGACAGCTCGAAGTGCCAAGTGGGGGTAAGCTAAGTGATGGCAAAGGCTTAAGCTGCATTGATGGAAATGATGATAAGGGCGCAAATCCAATAGATGGCAGGTCCATAGAGCTGTCACATATATCCATAACTACGCAATTCTGACCATAATCATCGCAGACATTTGATTTTCTGCATTGTGCATTTGCATTAGATGAAAGTAATACGCCAGAGACAACTAATGAGATTAATATCCCTTTCATAAAATGACTCCTTGTTTTTCTAGCTGTAAGAAAAGTGGGGGCTGCTAAAACAAACCCCACGCATGCAGAATCTGATAATCCTAGGGAGAAGAAATCATGAATACATACACACTTAAACTATAGTACAAGTTAAAACTTTTGCAGAATTAAAATACGATTCTCTGTTAACCCATCTTGTCTGCCATGTGCTCTCAAACCTGACACCATAAAAGGAATTACCGTCGTTTTTCAAAACATCATCTATACTAAAAGGGTAATCAATCAAGGAAAGGTATGATGAACACACGCCCTAAAGTGTCACTCTCTGCCATTCGTATTATGATCTTATGTGGATACCCACTGTCTACTGAAGAATGTGGCCACCAGTTTTATGATGGTGATGGCGTTAACAAAAGCCGAGAAGAAGCCTACGTTTGGTATAGGGTCGCCCAATGTGCTGGCAATCATAAAGTGGATTCACTTGTTAACTATCTAGGCTCCACATTAGTGAGGTCAAAGTGCCTTAAACTATCTTCAAGAGCGAAGCACATTTATACCAGGGCGCTTCAGCATTAAAGAGGAATATATTGTGGTGAAAAATAGATTAGCTGCAACTGTACTTTTGTTAGCAGCACTTAGCGCATCTATTAATGTCTGGTCACATGGTGGACGGCTAAGCGCTGAGGGCTGCCATAACGATAAAAAAGCTGGCGCAGTTCACTGCCATCGATCTAAGGCTAAGGCTAGTAAAAGTGTGGCATCCGATAGCTACAACCGTAAAAACTGGAAGTTCGACTCATCAGCATCACCCGTATCAAACTCTGTTCTAGGTTGGTATACGGGCATAGAAAGCAGCGCCACTGATGTAGATCACGTTGTGGCGTTGAAAGATGCTTATCTATCAGGAGGGCAGGGCTGGAACAGTTCTCAAAAGCGTGCTTTTGCAAATGATCCCTTCAATCATGTTGCGTCTGTACCTTATGTCAATCGCACTTTAAAGAACGCATACGTGCCTCTGAAGTTTATAACCAAGCTGCGTAACTCACGTTACGCCTTCGCAAACGGAAAGTGCGAAGAGTATGTTGATCTTTATGTTCAAGTGAAACAGAAGTATGGATTAAGCTTTACCCATAACAACATTAGTACAGCTAAAGTTGCGTGTCGTTAGTTTGCGCATTGGTTGCACTTAAACGTTTAAGTGGAGGTGATTAAATCTTTAAGCATCGACTTGAGCTCTTGAATTTCAAGAGCTGGGGTTCTCCTATGAATCATAGCGTGGCAATTTGGGCACAAAGGAATTAAGTCTGTGATTGGGTTTACCTCAGTTGGACCTTCGAGAGAGGCCAGGGGCTTGGTGTGGTGTATATGGCAGTAGTCTCGTCCAATTGCTCCGTAAGTTGCTTTAAAGTCGAATGAACAAACTCTACATATTGGCCCATAATAATTTAAGCACTCAATCCTCAGTCGTGGATCGCGTTCATATCGGTTGACGGTTACGGCTTGACGGCCTCCTTCAATTCTTATCAAATTGCTCGCTTTAGCGACGATCACTTCATCGTTCCCATCGTCATCAAAAGAAAGGCTGAGTTTTATAGTTGCAATGCTTGGCCCTAGTGAAATTGCATCCTCGTACCGATTAATATGTGGGCTACCAAGATATGTAAAAGTAGTATTATTATTGTCCCACCTAACGAACATTTTGATGGTCAAGTCGCCATCGAATAGTTGCTTAAAAGTGGGTTGAGCAGAATGAGCATTGGATTTACCAAACCAATCCATTTGGCCTGTTACCGAGTCATAACGATTTGGGTAGTCGCGCCCATCCTTTCCAGGAGTGCCTATATTTGCAAATGCTATAAGACTGGAATTCACTTTTAAATATCCTGTGCTCCAGCTCGCTCCTGGATATAGATCACCTGGGTATAATAATTGGTGAACCTCTTTCCTAGTATAAAGAGCGCCAACTTCAAACATGTTCATAAACCAAGTTCTCGTTTGAAGTGTTCTACGATTACGCCGGGGAAAGAGTTCCCAGGCAGCGACTTGGTAAGCGCTCCGTCATTACCCTTAACTCTGTAGTTCTCTCGTGGCTTTCGGGTCACCGACACCCACTCCTGTTCTTCGTGATGTTCATCTAACACTTGTTTAAGTAAGCCAAAGTCAAAGGCAGCGATGCCATCGTCGCCAGCGATCATGGCTATAAAGGCCTCACCGTGAGTCGACTTCATCTGCAATATTTCATCCTGATGATCGCTATGGAATGAATACCTCCAAGGTGAAAGTCTCTTATTTGAAACCTTTATAAATAAACCTGCTCCAGCACGGCGACCCTTGCCTAGAGTTTTAGGCACGATACCTTCAATTATATATGCAGATTGGCTTGCGCCGGTTTTTAGAGAGAAGTTTGCACTTGGCAGTTCTTTGCTCAAGGCTCCAATCAGCCTTAATATGGCTGCGCCATGCATTTTTTCCTGTGTGTTGATCGTCATCCATAAATCTCCTATCCTTAGGTCTTAGTTGGTAACATTAATATAATTTAGGGAAATAAAGCAAATGAGCATGGAAGATATATTGCGCCAGCTTGAACTTGGGCAGAATGAGCCTTGTTATCCACAAAGAATTAAGTCATTAACTGAGCGTGGGCGTACTCCAGGCCCGATTGAAAAAGGTATAGAGGATACGTTAAAAGTATTGAAGGCTAAGACTCGATCATTTGTAATTTATGGTGAGCCTCAATCAGGTAAAACTGAATTTATGATTGCCTTAGTTTGTAAGCTTATAGATTTACAATACAAGACTATCTTCGTTGTGATGAATGATAATACTGAGCTAGAGAACCAAAACTTTGATCGTTTTCATGCAGCGCCAGAGTTAAATCCTACTCCCTGTAGAGATTTTGAAATACCGGGAATGCCAGAAACTGAGTTGAAAGTCGATAAACAAAGGATAATCTTTTGTAGGAAAAACTCCAAGAACCTTCAGAAGTTGATTCATCACTGCCGGTTCATGAAGGACAGGGTGGTCATTGATGATGAAGCCGACTATGCAACGCCCAACTCGAAAATAAACAAAGCGGAAGTTACAGCTATTAATGAGCACTTAGGGGTGCTGGGTCACTTAGAGTCAAACCAGACCGGAATTTATATTGGAGTGACTGCAACTCCTGCTAGGTTAGATTTAAATAATACGTACCTGAATGATTCAACTAAATGGATATTCCTGAAGAGCCATGAGCAATATAAAGGAAGAACGTTTTTCTTTCCCATAACCCTCGACGAAGCTAGGGATTCAAAAAGTGACTATCAACTCGTAAAGCTTCCAGACGATCAAGATAATCCAAGATTCTTGAGGGAATCAGTTTATAGATTTCTGCTCCGTGTGGCAGTGCTCAATCTTCCAAAGGGCTCTGAAAGAACAGCATATTCTATGCTTATTCACACTGCTGGCAAAACCAATGATCACGAAAAAGATCAGCAAGATGTGCAGCGAATTTTGGGTGTTTTACAAAACCAGCAGGATGGGAAATTTAAGTCCTATGCGGAGGGTTTATTAGGCCAGGCTGATGGCCTGAAGGGTATTCATAATATCCCGTACACCTCTGTTGAATTGGTTATGTTTGTGTTGAAGAATATTGGTAAGTCAGAAGTCTTGGTTATTAACCATAAGAATGACTCAGCCAATGTAAGGCGAGCAGGCCAGCCTAAAGCGCTATTCACCTTTGCTATTGGAGGAAATATTGTTTCTCGTGGTTTAACGTTTGAGAACTTACTGACATTCTTCTTTTCTAGAAATGTAAAAGGTAAGCTTCAGCAAAATACATACATTCAAAGAGCTCGAATGTTTGGAAATCGGCCATATTCAAAATACTTTGAACTTTGTGTCCCTACATCATTGTTTGAAGATTGGGCTACTTGCTTCAACGATCACGCTTTAAGTTTAAGGTTTGCAGAAGCGGGAACATACATGCACGTACATAGTGGAAAAACTCAGATAGTCGACAAGGGGGCTATTGATCTAGAAAATGTAACAGTTCAAAATAATGAAAGGGCTGTTGGAGCTATTTTCCCTCTCACTGATGAGTTACAGCATGCGTTTCTTGCAAAAGATGTTCGTAAACCATTAACCTTGATAAAACAGTTGATCGAAGATGGTTTAATGGATCAAGATTGCTTCCCGTTGCCATTAATTCGATATTTGGAAGAGGTATCGGCAATCGATGAGTCTGATATTTGGTTAGCTCGTAGAGTAGAAGATGGTAATCCAGTGCTCCAAAATATCGAGAGATATAAGTCTGGTATTGACGTTGATACTATTACACGCAAGCGAGGAGGCCTTATTCACTCATTGTTACATACGCGGAAAGAGTACCAAGCATACACCCACTTTATTTTGCCTATTCGGAATAATAATGGTGAGGCGAGGCTTCTATACAAAGCCTCTACAGGGCATGCTATTTACCAGAACTTGATGACTCACAAATCCACTAAGTCTGTGTAGTCGCTAATGGGGTATATTTAGATCATGTGCATAAAATACCAATATACAATGGGAAGCCTGTGCTTCAAAATGATCCACATATCTTGGACTATTTAGCGCACCCAGCGTACCAGCTGAAGCCCGAAGAGTGCAGCTTGAGAATAACTGACAAATTCGATACGAATAGGTTGAAACAGGTCGAATTGCCGTTGGATTAACAATCCGTATAGTCACTAGCTAAGCAGTGGCTAGATATGTCCTCTGTCTAGTGATCTGAGGGGGAGTCATTTCTTGGGTATTATTTAACTTACCAGATTTTGTCCGTCGTTTGTGAACTAAGTAAGTTTCTACGTGCCTGATAAGCAGTGAACCCCATCTCTGTATCATCGGGATCAAGAGCGACTTGGCAATGGAGTTTGAATTTCTTATCCAAATTATTGAAATCGATATTTTCACCAGCGTTAGCATAGTCATAATGGTAAAATAAACCACTCCACCGAGATTCTGTTGCGGGTTCTTCCACCTCCCCTGTATCAGGGTCTACGCCTGCATTTCTTTGTAAAGTGTTCAGCCCTGCCTCGCACATGGATGTTGCCGTGTTGAAGTCATGCGGTTTAAAAGAAAGAAGGTCGACTACGATGTCGTCATCGTCGAAATTGTAATAGACGCTTGTCCCGTCAAATGGTTTTAGGTCTCGAGCTAAGGTCTTTATTCGATTTAGTTTTATCTCCAACCGGAGCATACCAATGTCCCATAACGTGGCTGGAGTGTTCATTAACTTTGATGACGTTTTATCCGGACCTGCGTGAGTGGGCAGTGTCAGCAACGTTGTGGTGATGAGCGTGAATATTAGTGCTTTCATTTAAATGTCCTTTTAATAGAGGGAGCTGTTTAATATCATAATCAAGCTCTCATAAGGCGAAGCCCTTCTGGTTAGGCAGCCACTTTCCAACTTCAAGCTTCATGGTGCCTAAGCCTAGCGTCTTCAGCCACTTAGCTGCAGAGTCAATTGTAACCCACGTTTTAATGGTCCCAGCTTGGGTGGTGATGACCTTCTTATCGCCATTAATAGTTAAGATCTCAGCATGCACAACAGAGCCATTAGCGATAATGCTAACAGCTTTAATCGCACCGGCCTCAACGAGGCCTTTGAGCACTTTGTTATTCATCGTCAAAAAGCGGGGTTTGTTCTAGTACAGGATACCCAGCGTCACGACAATATTGTCGAATCATCATCTCTACCATATTGGCGACGCTTCTGTGTTCTTGGTTGGCGGCATAGCGAACAGCATCCTTAACTAACGGATCAACTCGCAGATTTAATGTGGTGGTTTTTTTAGCTATCATTCGACAAGTATTGTACAAATGCGTTACATTTGCAATATATGTAATTCAAACAATCAAGGATTGGTTCATGTCTATGCCATCTTATGCAATATGCTGCTCTCAATGTGGCTATGAATCGTCTAGTAACGCAACGTCGAGTCGTTATTACTATAAAGACGAAGAAGGGCGGTTTAACTGTGAAAGGCAGTTAG
>Ga0209815_1001803_pt1 | contig 13657 bp, 13 predicted proteins | sample CoawatmetaG00DNA_FD_187507 | JGI IMG/M metagenome (GOLD analysis project Ga0209815, IMG submission 187507) | Marine microbial communities from the West Antarctic Peninsula - Coastal water metaG002-DNA (SPAdes) (version 2) | ecosystem: Environmental > Aquatic > Marine > Coastal ...
TCGAAAAACTGCGATTTACCGGCTCCGGCCACTCGTTGAGTGGGCGACGTAGGACGTGCTCAGGGTAGTAATGCTCCTCAATCAAGGAGAGATAGCGCACTGAGGTATATTCACCGGCGGCCTCTAAGGCTTTGATTTCTGAAAGCACTTCAGCAGGCATTTGAGGGCCCAGTACTTCTTCTGCATATTCCATGTATTCTGGTATTGAGGCGACCATGTTAGAGATGATTAATCCCTTCAAGTTCTCTTGGTATTTAAGCGCATATTCCGTCGCAAGAATCCCTCCCCAAGAATGGCCTAGTAAAATAAAGTTGGTTGCATCTAAACCTAAGGCTATTCTAACCTGCTCTACCTCTTCAACAAAACGCTCCGTCTCCCAAAGCGAGGGATCTTCCGGGTTATCGCTATTGCCAGACCCTAGCTGGTCATAGTAGTAATACTCCACCTCAGCATTAGGGAAATACGAGTCTGCCGCCTCAAAGTACTCGTGTGTCGCTCCTGGTCCGCCATGTAGCAACAGGACTTTCGTTGTAGGGTTGTTTCCTACCCGCTTGGTCCACACGTTAAACTCACCTTGGGGAGTGTTTATGGGAATAAGTCGAGCCCCGCCTGAATTCTTGTCAGCAAGCAGTGAGTAGTCTAAATATGTTGAGTCTTGGTTTGCCGTTTCAACTTGAACAGGAGCACATGCCGTTAAAAAAATCGCAAAAAAAGCACTGGTAAATATTCTCATGGGGATGGTTTTCGTTGTTGATTCAATTTACCTTTTTATATGGCTTAACGCACCTAGTCCGTTTAAAACTTAAAGCCAACGCTCACGGTATGGCAATCTGAATCAAGGAGTTGGGGGTTACGCTCATAAAAATATCCTAGGTTTATTTTTCCTGAAAGCAGTTTGTGGTCGGTAGATACTCCAGCACGAATACTCCTGTCAAAAACATCGTTAGCGTTACCTATGTATTCAACATTAAATTGTGGATCCCATTTGAAATTTTTAATATTATGGGCATAAGAGGAACGCACTCTAAAGTCTGTTCGACGCAGTCCAGAACCTGTGATAACCTCACGGTGTTGCACCCCATATCTCATGAAAACTTCACCCGTTGAGACTTTATAGCGACGCTCTACCGTAAAACGCAGCCTCGCCCGGTGTCGTATACCAGTGTTCGAGCCCCTGTCATCAAAGACCAAATAGTGTCTAAGTTCAGCGGCATACTTTAAAATTTTTGAGGGGTTTTTGGAGAGTTGTGCTGCGCTAATAAACCTGTTAAATCCTTCACCGGAGTTCGTTCTATACATTCCGCTCACCGCAAGTTTGTAGTCTTTTGCCGGTTTTAACCCTACTGAGACCTTCGTCCATGAACGGTATTCACTGGCGTTCTGGGCGCTAGAAAGGATGGAAAGCGAACAAAAAATTACGAGTATTTTAAACTTCATAAAAAAGGGTTAACTGAGCGGTACCTGCTGCATAATCTATTTTAGATAATTGATGGCGCACCACAAGAACACCCAAGCTTTGTTCGAGCCCTGAAACTTTCTCTTCAATGGTAGATTTCGACAAATCGGTAACGTCTAAGACAACCGCAAGCTTTTTAATCGTACTGCTTACGGGCTGTTCCTTTATCAAGAACCGCTCTAACACATAAACGAAAACAAGAATAGTGAGGTTAATAAGGCTCAACTGTAGCCACCCCATGCTGTCCGCAGACAACGCGTTAATCACTGCTATCCCTATCGCGGAAAATAGGTAGGTCATTTCTTGGGGGCGCAAAGGCTCCGTTCTATATCGTACAATCCCAAAAACAGCAAACATTCCGATCGCCATTCCGATCTGCATATCAAACGTACTTAGAGTGTGAGACAAGAAAAACACTACAATAGAAATAATAAAAAAGCTATAGACGATTTTCTTTGAATCTTCACTGTGCTTGCCAATAATGCGCATTTGAACGATATTAAATCCTAGGGTCAGCGCAAAACGCAGAAGAAGTTCTAATAATGGAGATTCTGATATCATTATAATGAGTGATTAACGTTGTTTCGTAAATATACGTTTAGATGTGTATTTTTCGGTTTCGTTTAAAGGCAAACAAATACAGGCTCACTCTAAATTGTGTTAGATTTGTACATCGCTATTTTCAACGTTAACATTTAAGCAAATATGACAACACCTCTATTATACATTGGACCTGGACTTGGCGTGGGTGCCGGAATCCTTATTGTACTTGTTTTACTCCTTATTGTTGCTTCTTTTGGGTACCTGCTTTGGTACCGAATCAAAAGAGCCACACGTAAAAAATAATCCTTGACAACCGCGCTGATTTATATCCTGCCGTTTTTGTCTGGAGTGCTCCTTGCGATAGGGGTATTGTGGATAAAGCTCCCTTTTTTCAAGCTTGCAAAACGCAGTGTTGCGCTGCTCAATACGCTTGTTTCTGACCTAGGTGAGGATGAAAAGTTTACAGCCGTTAATGCCCAGGTCTTCAAAACAACAGGGACGCTATTCCTTGTATTAGGGCGGTCCGTAGTCGTTGTCTGTCTCAGTGCCGCGATATATACCGGAATGTTTAGCCTAATTTTTGAAAACACCTTGAGCTCAGGTATTAGAATGGCAGTTCTTGCCGTGGGCAGTATCATCCCATTTCTTATTCCACGTAAATCAACGAGCGACTACAGCGATCTATCGCAGCTCTTTCACCACCTTATTTTAGACCATTATCATTTAGGCAAGCGCCTATTAGCTCGCCAAATTAAAGATACAGAAGTTAACAGTGGTTACACGGGACGCTTTAGCCGGGTACTTGTGACTGGTCTAGCGCGATCTGGAACCACCGCCTTAACTAAAGAGTTGGAAAAGAGGGGGCCCTTTGCGTCATTAGATTACAGTAATATGCCTTTTTTATTAGCGCCTAGACTCTGGGCAAAAATCTATAGGCCTAAGCAAACTGAAAACAAGGAGCGCGCGCATGGAGACGGTGTTAAAGTTGGACTAGCAAGTGTGGAAGCTTTGGAAGAATACTTCTTCAAGGTGATGATGCAAGACCGTTATATTCTAGACCATGGACTGGAGAAACACGTGCTTTCTGAAGAAGAGAACGCGTTGTATCGCAAATACCAAAACAGTATTTCAGGGGCAGACCATGTGTATCTCGCGAAGAACAACAACGCAATTACCCGGCTTCCTTCTTTAATAAAACACAACCCCGATCTGGTTGTTTTCGTAATGGTTCGTGACCCTTTGCAACACGCTTATAGCCTTATGATACAGCACCAAAAGTTCTTAGCGAAGCAAGAAAAGGATCCATTCATAACTAATTATATGAACTGGTTGGGGCACCATGAGTTTGGGGCCAATCAGCGCCCTTTTTTACTTCATGAAGGGGAGCAAGAGTTGCACAAGGGGGACCCAAACACTATTGCGTATTGGCTCAAACGATGGGTCAGCTACTATACCTATGTGCAGCAATTTGAAACCGCACACCTTTTAAGCTACGAGGCTTACGCTAAAGATCCGGCCTCTACACTACACTGTATTGCCCAGGCTACTTTCATTGATCTTGATACCGCTGAATTAGCTCTTTTTCCAAAAAAAGATGTTTCGCTAGATAAGACAGGTTCCGCACTAGAATCTGCTGCATATAAACTCTATTCCAAACTTATAGGTCAATGTCGAAACGTGCGCTTATAGTAGAAGACGATAGAGACCTAGGAGGTGTCTTGATGGAGCTTTTAGAGATACTGGACTACGAATCGGAATGGACTGAAAGCGTAAAGGAGTCCTTACACCTATTACAAAGTGCAGACCTCTTTGATGTTCTTGTTGTTGACCACGGATTAGGAGATGGAACAGGTGTCGACCTTATTAACTGGTGTAAAGAGCGTGTCGTTTTTAAGGGCCTTCGTTTTATTTTAATAAGTGGTTACGACCAGAGCCATTTCGCTCCCTCCGTAATGACAGATCCTAGGATTAGTTTCCTACAAAAACCCTTTACCATGGTGCAGCTAAAAGAAACCTTAGGTTAGCAGAAAACAAAGCTCTACATTCCATATCTATTACAGTCCCGTCACATGAACATCCCAGAATTAACACACCAGAACTTTAGCCTGCTTTCTAGCGAATTACTAGACTACCTCGACAAAGAAGGAGAGGTGGTTACCTATGCGAAGGACAGTTTGGTGCTAGATTATGGATTAGAGACAGATTTCATGCCCATTATTCTCAGCGGTACTGCACGGGTGATGCGTTTGGATGACGAAGATCCAAGCAAGGAGTTGCTCCTGTATTTTTTAGGTGCTGGAGAGATTTGCCCTTGTGCCGCGTTTTCTTCTCTTCCAAATGGTGTTATGGCCATCACCGTGGAATCTGAAACTGTTTGTAGAATACTACATCTTCCTCTTGAGAAGCTAACGTATATCGCGGCGAAATTTCCGGAATGGAGGATGTTCGAGTTGTCCAGTTTTAAGCAGCGCTTTGAGGAGTTGTTAAGCCTTGTAGATCATGCTGTTTTCAAGCAACTTGGTTCCCGGTTGTTGGCCTATATAGAAAAACGGTGTCTGCTGAATGGGCGACAAGGCGTTCCTCTTTCAAAGGTGAAAATGGCATCAGAGCTCGGCACCTCTAGAGAGGTTGTAAGCCGTTTACTAAAAAGCCTAGAACTTGAAGGGGTCATTACACAAGACAAGAGCGGGGTGCACTTGACCCCCCGGTAGCCTGCGTTTATTTCAATACAATTTTTTCCACAAACCACTCTGATCCTGCTTGAATGTTAAGCAGGTAGAATCCTGCTGGTAACGGTGTGAAATCAAGTTTTTTAACGTCTAGTTGCTCCGAAACAAAGTAAGCCTTACGCAGGGTATTTCCTTTTAAATCAGTCAACTCCCAGCGCACCTCAACACCTTCTGCAAAGTCTACCAAGAAGTCTAGCTCACCGCTTGACGGATTGGGGTAAAGTGCAAATGGTTTTAATGGCTGTTCTATGTCCTCTAGTGCCATAAAGGCTGCCTTTTCAAGCTTTACATCAGAATAAATATGCCATTCGCCAGGGGCAAATGTGATTGGAGCAGTAGCGTTAGAAACCACAACGGAGTCTCCCGTGAAGTAATCATACCAGATGCCTGTGTGCTGAAAATTCGGATAAACTGCTCCCTGTGTGACCCGGAAGTTGCCTACAACAGTGACATTAGTGTCTGTACTGTTTAGGTTAATTCGTTTGGCACCTCCATTAAGCGCATAGTTAAAATTGTTGGTGTTAAAAATTCCATACTTCTTGCGCATGTTGATCATCGCCGCGGTATAGAAATATATTTTTTGACGGTGTTGGTTCTGATAATAGTTCCAGAGAATGGGTTTCTCGCAAATTCGACATGGGTCATTGATAGAAACATCGTAACCAAGCTCTTCAAACATGTATAGCATTTTAGGGCCCGGAATCGTATACATAAATGCGCTTGTTAATATTTTGCGCTCCGCAAGGGTTGCAAGTGTCTTAGTGTCATAGCTCCCGTTAGAGTTTCCATAACTCTTGATTTGAAAAGCGGCACGCTCCTCGTCATGGCTCTCCATGTAGGTGATCAAATGCTTATCGTTCCATCCGCGCTCTTTGTGGATGCCCCATTTAAAATCACTATTCGCGGTATATCCCATGGCGGCCTCATAATAGGCGTGCACCACGTTCCCCCACAACATCATGCCATAGTCGCTCAGTTCCTTTTCCTCTTGGTTTGGGCCCCAGTGTTCTAATATGACGTAGAAGTCCGGATTTATATCCCATAGGGTGTCTGCCATGCGTTTCAGCGCTGAAATTCTCGTGCTTTGGTAGCTGTCAGCGTTTGAGCTGTTCGTAAAGCCTTTTGTGAAATCAAACCTGATGCCGTCAATATTGTATTCGTTGATCCAAAAAGTGTTAATCCGGTCCATATAGTCACGTGTGGGCTGCACATAGTGGTCAAAGTCATTGCCCCAGCAGTTTGGGGGATGGGGACATGTTTGGTTCATGTAGGGATTGTTCGCCGCCGGTCGATTGTTCGTTGCGTCCCACCACATTTGAGCAATAGGGTTTAGTCCATATGCATGGTTAAATACCTGGTCTGCAATCACCGCAATACCCCTGCTGTGACAGCTGTCCACAAACTCTTTAAACTTATCTGGCGTGCCATAATACTTGTCTAACGCCATATGAAACATGGGGTTATATCCCCAGGAAGAGTTCCCTTCAAATTCAGAGTTAGGCATCAATTCTATGGCATTCACGCCAAGTCTGTCTATATAATCTAGCGTGTCTATCAATGTTTGATAATTCCGCGAGGTTACGAAGTCACGGATTAACAGTTCATAGATGACCAGTTCCTCCTGGTTCGGAGCCTGAAAAGTCGTGTTTTTCCATTGATATGGTGTCTTCGCTGTTTGATACAGCGTGACGTTTCCCGTGGTTTTCCCAGAAGGGTAGCTGGGTAAGTTGGGATACGTAGCTGCGGAAATATAACCATCGTTCCACGGGTCTAAAATCTGAGTAGAATACGGATCCGCGACGCGAAGACTACCGTCAATCAGGTATTGGTAATTAAATGTTTGTCCTGCCGGAACGCTCATTTCCGTGAACCACCATGCGCCTCCTGGCGTTCGAGTCATGGCATTTTGCGTATCAGGCATGTAATCGTTTAGCGACGTCAAGACATACACCCTATTCTTGCCCGGCGCATAAAGCTTGAAAAACACGGTAGTGTCGTTCAACTCATTAATCCCCATTTCCATTCCACCCGGAAGCACGGCTACGTTAAGCGCTGGTGCAATCGCATAGTAAGCAGTGTCGTATACCGTTGTGTTAGAATCTGATGCCTCAAGAACCACCGTATGTAAGCCTGGTATGGTGTCGCTCAGGAAAAACGAGTCTTGTTTTGTAGAGTCCTGGTAAGCAAGGTTGCCGTTGTCATAGACTTTCATATCACACTTCGCGGTAGACGCTATCACGAATTCTAAAGAATCGTTAATCGCAATCAACTGCGTAGATTCTGGAGACATAAACTGAGCAATTAACCCTGCATTGGCAGGATATACATCATAATAGATATCAGATCCTGATGCAGCTCTGCCCACGGTTGTGCCATTAGCATTTCGAAACACAAAGGCCATTTTTTGAACAGCTACTCCACTGCCAAACCCATAAAACGTAGGCATGTGGTAGGAGATCTTATGTAGGTTATTTCCGAGCGGGGTCATTAACACATTTGCGTCTGCTGTGCCCCAGTTTCCTTGAACATGCTTCCAGTCTGTGGCAGACGTGCTCTGGTTTGTGATTAGTCCGGCATGAGCGTAGACTGGAATTACTCCCGTAAGGGCCGCGTTACCCTGTGTCGCGTCATAAATAATGGTCACCGTATCGTTTTGCGAGGGAAACGCTGGCGTAACAGAAAGGACTTGTGCCGTCATCGCGGTTGTCGCAAAGAAGAAAAACAAATAAGGGAATAGTGTACGCATCATCTCTTCATACCGTCGTTTATGACAGACACTCAAAGTTAGGGTATATCTGTGGCGGTTTGAATCGGATTTTGACCGGTCTTAAGCCGCTATTACCAAAAAGAACTGCGCAGTAGAAAAGAACTAATACGGGATCAGATATATCTATCAGAACAACAACAATGGATTGCTTTCGTCCATTAACTTTGTTCCTGTTAAACGCACTGTTATGAAAATTCCTATCATCAAACATCTGGTCGACTTTGTAGAAAAAAATGACGAAGACTTCATTCATGAAACCATTGAGGTTTTAGAGTCTTTAGCTGATGTGCCTACTATAAAAGAGGAAGAACTAGAGGTTATTGGAGAGCTGATCTCAAACATGTACGGTGCTATTGAGGTCCAAAAAGAAATCTCCAAGGGCACCTCAAAAAAAGACGCGCTCAACGGGTTTATGAAGCGGGTTCTTGGGTCTATTAAGTCCTGATTGCTTTAGCGGCAAGCGTCACCACCCTATCACACATGTATCGAATAACATCGGGATCGTGGGAGATGAAAATCATGCTCAAGTCTCGGTTCTTTTTAATCCCATTCAAGAGGTTTAATACCTGTGCTTGGACGCTTACATCCAGAGCACTCACGCTCTCGTCACAGATCAACACGGTTGGGTTTGCCGCTAGTGCTCTTGCAATGCCAATCCGCTGACGTTGGCCACCGGAAAAGGCCGCTGGTTTTTTGACGAGATCTTCTACCGCAAGGCCTACTTCTTCAAGTAATTCTCCAGCACGATTCTGCCGTTCTTCAGTACTCAGTTCTCCTTGATGTTTTTTCAAAACCGCTCCTAGAGCCCTGCCTATACTGTGGCTACCGTTTAAGGCGCTGAATGGGTCCTGGAAAATGAATTGGATCTTCAGCGGGTGGCCTTCATAGTCAAAGGATGCGCACGAATAGTCAATAAGCCCCACAATAGCACGACCTATAGAGCTTTTTCCGCTGCCTGAAGGACCTATGAGTCCCAGTGTTTCTCCCTTTAGCAGTTTTAAGTCTAGGTCTTTGATGACCCAGTCCATAGTGGTTTTTAAACCCTTTTTTGTCTTATATCCTAGGTTCAACCCTTGTATGCTCAGCACGTTTAAGGCTCCTGAAGGTGCCTCTAGTTCTTGCTGCTTTGGCGGCCCAGAGCGCTCCATAAAATCAGATAAAACAGGCAAGGGATACGGTCTGCCTTGCTTAGGGGGTCGGCACGCTAAAAGACCCTTTGTATAGGGGTGTTGTGGATTTTCAAACACCTGCTTCGCGCTACCGGTTTCTACTGTTTCTCCCATATATAGCACCTGAACTTTGTCAGAAAAGTCAGAGACTACCTCTAGATCATGGGAGATGAACCACAAGGCACAGCCTTTGGTTCTAACGAGTTTTTCCAGCAATGCGAGCACCGTTGCCTCCACCTCCTTGTCCAGCGCTGTCGTGGGCTCGTCTGCAATAATCAGTTCTGGCTCTAGGAGCATCGCCATCGCAATAACTACGCGCTGTCTTTGGCCTCCGCTGAGCTCGTGAGGGTATTTGAATTGGGAAGTCTCTGGGCAGGGCAACTCTACCTCTGTGAGTGCGGATAGAATTGTTTTTTCACGCTCTTTTGAGGAGAGCGTCGTGTGTTGAATAAGGACTTCCTCTAATTGCTTGCCTACCCTCATAGATGGGTGTAGAGCGGTCATAGGATCCTGAAAGATCATAGCAATACGCTTGCCTCTAAGTTGACACCACTCTTTCTTGGTATAGCTTTCTAATTCTTGTCCAAAAAGTAATGCCTGCTTGTTCACCACTCCCGCAGACGGAGCCAGAAGCCCCATAGACATTAAGGCAGAAATGGATTTTCCGGAGCCACTTTCTCCCACAACGGACACGATCTCTCCTTTCGCTATACTGAAGTCAAAATTCTTCAGCACATGCATGCCTCCAAAGCTGATGTTGAGCGCTTGTATGTCAACCAGCAGGTTCGACATGTTAGTTATTGGTCCATTCGTTCACTTGTTCGAGCAGCGTTTTTTCGACTTCATTGAATTCATCGATCCACCTTGGTCCCGGCATTTCTCCAGTACGTGCAACAACAAGATTGTGCTCAGGAATCACCATAACGATCTGTCCTAACAAGCCTCTCGACCCGAAGATTTTTCCCTGTGTTTCAGGATATACCCAAAACCCATGGCCATATTTCGGGCTGCCATACCCTTGCACTGCCATGGATAAAAACGCAGAGTCAACCACTACGAATTCCCCTACTTTTCCATGATTTAAAACAAGTTGCCCAATTTTAGTAAAGTCCAATGTCGTTGCGTTTAAGCAACTAAAAGCGATCTCCATCCCTCCGTCTCGATCTAAGTGCCATGTTGCATCAGTCTCAAACCCTAGCTTAGAAAACAACTCTCTGTTTGCATAGCCGGATACGCTTTCACTTACGGCCCGAGTCAAAGCAATGCCCAGCATCTGGGTACACGCGCTTTGGTATTCCCATTTCGTACCAGCCTCAAACTTGCCCGGCGGCGTACTTAGAGCCACCTCAGCCACGTCATTATGATAATAAAGCTTTGCTGTTTTTGAAAATGGATTTTTATAGTTTTCTTCGATTTGCATACCTGCCGTCATGGTAGAAAAATGACGCAGCGTGGGTACCGAAACTCCCTCTGGGATTTTATATTCTGGAATGTAGTTGGTTATCGGGTCGTCCCACGAATTAATATACCCGTCTTGTATCGCTATTTGTACGAGCAGTGTAATAATCGATTTCGCCGAAGAGAAGCTGTTGCTTATGGTCTGCGCATTATGGTCCTCCCAGTATTCCTCAAGTACTACTTTCTGGTCCTTTAACACGACCAGTCCACGCGTGTTAAAGCGCTCAAGAGCCTCGCGTGTTTGTGGGTTTAATGGCCATTTTTCGTCTGCGTACGGAAAGGGCTGCGGATTTAATGACGGTATCTCGCGCTGACTAAAGTGCTTTCTATCATAAATATGTGCAGACGTGTACCCGTCAAAATAGACTGCTTTAACTCCTTTAATGAGGTATCCATAAGGAGATATTTTAAGGGCTAAAAAAAGAACGATACTGATTACTAGTATTCTAAGAGCTGTTTTCATGGGGTATACGGTATTATAGCCGGCACAAGTTTACAATCGAACTGGCGTTGGAAATAGTACTTTATTTTATCCTTTACCTCCTCTAAATCAAGGACTCTTCCAAGCTCTATGTGAAGAGAGGTGACTGCTTTATCTGTTATTCCGCACGGGACAATAAAGTCAAAGTGCTTAAGATCCGTATTAACGTTAAACGCAAAGCCGTGCATCGTCGTCCATCGAGAGGCTTTTACCCCCATGGCACATATTTTTCTAGCAAACGGAGTGCCTTCATCCAACCAAACTCCTGTTTCTCCTTCAGACCTACCTGCTTTTAAGCCATAGTCACCCATAGTGCTAATGATGACATCTTCTAGGTAGCGCAGGTATTTATGAATGTCCGTGAAATAGTGATCCAAATCTAAAATGGGGTAGCCCACGATCTGACCCGGTCCGTGATAGGTAATGTCTCCACCCCGGTTTACCGGATAGTATTCTATTCCCTCTATGGCCAATTTTTTCTCATCTATCAACAGGTGGTCTTCCTTCCCACTCTTTCCTAGCGTGAACACCGGCGGGTGCTCTACTAAAATCAGGTGATCTGTAGTTTCTTTTGCCTGCTCAGGGGTTTTTCTATTGATCAGTTTTTGGTCTACCGTGGCGGTAAACAGTTCGGTTTGATAGTCCCAAGCAGTGCCGTATCTAACCGTGCCTATGTCTTGAAAGTGAACGTTTCTCATTTTCTCTTTTGCCAAATCCATTGTACTCCAAAAGGCAAATACAGTTGCCATTCCCAAAGTCCGCTCGGACCTCCGTTTGTTCTACTCATTTGCGGCCAAAAATAGATTCCTGTCGTCTCAGAAAGCCACCAAGTATATTGTATTCCCAGCCCCGCTCCGCCGCTTCTAGATCCAAACTGCGAGCCAGAAAGGGTGGTACTCATGCTTCGCTGTAATTCGCTGTGAACGTCGAAAAGGAGTGACGATCGTCTATCTGCGTTTCCGTAAACCAGTCGTTGTAGCCGTATTTTACCTACATAGGAAGCGGTTAATGGCGCCCAATCAAACTCAAAACCAAAACCTAAGGCAAGTTTTGGAGTAACAAAAAAAGAGTTCCCACTAGCGACAGATAACCCTGCGTTAGAGAGGTTTCCACCCAGTCCCTGCAGGGAAGCATGCCCACCTAGGTAAGACATTCTCGTCCCTTTTTGTACTACAGTCTGTGCCATGAGCACGCCTGTAAATAGCACAGTGATGATAAGTAGATAAAATCGAGTAATCCGCATACCGCTAAGCTACAAAAGGCAATTATCTTTGTTACCTCTAATTAATCATTGTAGCATGGCAAGACTTTTATCTGAACAGGAACTGCTTAGACGTGAATCATTAAGCAAGCTAAAGGGCTTAGGTATTGATCCGTTCCCTGCAGCGGAGTACCAAGTTTCTCATTATGCAAAAGATCTAAACGCTCAGTATTCTGAGGGGGTGGATGGTTTTGAAAACGTTTGTATCGCGGGCAGGTTAATGACCAAGCGCATTATGGGCAAGGCCTCTTTTGCGGTGCTTACAGACTCCACTGGTGATCTTCAAATCTATGTAAACAGAGACGAGATATGTCCTGGGGAGGATAAGGCCATGTACAATGATGTTTTTAAGAAACTGTTAGACATCGGCGATTTTGTTGGCGTAAGGGGGCATATGTTCGTGACGCAGACCGGTGAAATCAGTCTACATGTGAAGGAGCTGACGGTGCTCTCGAAGTCTTTACGTCCACTTCCTGTTGTAAAAACAGACGGTGACGGAAATGTTTACGATGCACTTACCGATCCTGAGATACGCTACCGCCAGCGCTACGTTGATCTGATTGTGAATCCAGGAGTTAAAGATATTTTCCGCAAGCGCAATCGGGTAATCTCCACCATGCGACGTGTGTTTGACGACGCGGGCTACATGGAGGTTGAGACCCCTATCCTCCAGCCTATTCCTGGAGGCGCTGCTGCTCGTCCCTTTATCACACATCATAATGCGCTCGACGTCCCATTATACCTAAGGGTAGCGAATGAGCTCTATCTGAAGCGCCTTATTGTTGGTGGTTTTGAAGGCGTCTACGAATTTGCTAAAGACTTCAGAAATGAAGGAATGGACAAAACCCATAATCCAGAATTTACGGTCATGGAGATCTATGTGGCCTACAAGGATTACCACTGGATGATGCGCTTTGTTGAAAACCTGTTAGAGGATGTTGCCTTGGCGGTGAATGGAACTACTGATGCTATAATTGGAGCGAATACCGTGAGTTTTAAAGCGCCTTATGCTAGGGTTCCTATCCTAGATGCCATCAAAAAACATACTGGCCTAGACTTGGCAGGGAAAAGTGAATATGACGTTCGTGAAGCCGCTAAATCTATTGGCTTAGACGTGGACGACTCCATGGGCAAAGGAAAGTTGATTGATGAGATTTTTGGCGAAAAGTGTGAAGAGCACTATATCCAGCCTACCTACATTACGGATTACCCTGTTGAAATGTCTCCACTTTGTAAAAAGCATCGTGACAATCCCGAGCTTACGGAACGGTTCGAGCTCATGGTCAATGGCAAAGAGGTTGCAAACGCGTATTCAGAGTTAAATGACCCTATAGATCAACTAGAGCGTTTTGAAGACCAATTAAAATTGAGCGCAAAAGGGGACGACGAGGCCATGTTTATTGACCAAGACTTTATCCGTGCACTTGAATATGGCATGCCGCCAACCTCGGGTTTAGGAATTGGTATCGATAGATTAACAATGATGTTGACCAACCAGGAAAGTATACAAGAGGTGTTGTTCTTCCCTCAAATGCGACCCGAAAAATTTGAAAGTGTTGCTGGTCCTGAAGAGTTTCAAGCCATAGGTGTTCCAGCGGACTGGTCTGCGGTGATGGTACAAGCAGGCTTTCATACCGTTGCTTCACTTCTAGAGCAAAAACCTGCCGGTTTACACCAAAAACTGAATGGTTATCGCAAAAAGAATAAATTGGACCTACCCGCACTTCAACTTGAGCTGGTTGAAAGTTGGTTTAACGCCTAGTCTCATGAGAAAAGTATTATACACCCTGAGG
>Ga0209815_1001807_pt1 | contig 13634 bp, 13 predicted proteins | sample CoawatmetaG00DNA_FD_187507 | JGI IMG/M metagenome (GOLD analysis project Ga0209815, IMG submission 187507) | Marine microbial communities from the West Antarctic Peninsula - Coastal water metaG002-DNA (SPAdes) (version 2) | ecosystem: Environmental > Aquatic > Marine > Coastal ...
TATAAAGAGCCAGTAGATATTAGGGTTTAAGAGACTCCGAAGATTATAAAATTAAAAATTATTGAACCATTATAATAATTACAGTGTAGAGCATGCTTTTTCTTGGAGTATCAACCATAGTTTTAATTCTATTAATATGCTATTGTTATTTATTTAGATACTTCTAAATCTCCTTAATCCCGTCCACGCAACTCTTTTAGTTCTTCCTAAATATGATTTAGTTACAATTCTGTCGTTAAATTCATTTCTTGCTGAATTTATTTGAGCATTTCCGTTGTCTTGATTTTTCATTATATAATGTTATTAAAAAATAATTCGGGCGCAAAGATAATATCAAGAATTGAATTTATAAGCTTTTTTTCAATAAACTTTAATTAATAATTGTCTTTTTTTTTATAATTAAAAACCCACATCCAAAAAGATCTACAGATTATAGTAAATGCACAGTTAGGGCTCTTGTTTTTTGTAGCAGTATTATATCTTCTACTTCATAAATTACATGAAATATAATTCCATAATTTGGGTATCATCTATTTAACTCATATTTATAATCATTATATTTATTTTTTGTAATTGTTATATTAAAAAAAAGATTTAATCATATTTTATTTATGTGGAATAAAATTATTTATAGGTGTACTAAATTAACTGTTGATGGTATATATTTCGATATTAGTTATAAGCGTAAACATTACATCAGGATACGTCTATTATAATATCTTAAAAACACTATTTGTATCCTTGTAATTATTAATTTTCTCTTCAAAACATAAAATCAGCTTATTTAGAAATTCTATAGTTTTTTTTAACTAATTATTTTACTTTCCATCTATTTATTAATTCGTCTTATAAATACACATCTAATTTCGCATTGTTTCTTATTTTTACCGCTTGTTAAATTATGGTAGTTAAGGCAAATGCAATTTTAAAAAATTTAAAAAATTGAATACTAATATTTCAAACAAAACATTACAAGATTTAGAGTTTACAACAGTTTTGCAACAAGTTGCGGAACATTGTATTACAGGTCTTGGTAAGAAGCGTGTTTTATCAACTGTCCCTATTATTTCTAAAAAGGAGCTACTTAAGGAGCTTAAATTAGTGGATGAATATTTATCTTCTTATGAGAGTGAAAACATAATCCCTAACCACGGCTTTGATGATATTACTGAAAGTGTTAATCGAATAAAAATTGAGAATAGCTTTATTGAACCTGAAGCCTTTTTAAAGTTGGCTTCTACATCGCTAATAGTAAATCAACACATTAAGTTTTTTAAAAAATTTAAAATTCATTTTCCAGTATTTTTTACTGTTTCACAAAAAATAGAATTCACTACTTACATAAATGATGAAATAAAAAATATAGTCGAAATTGGGACTGGTGTTAAGAATAATGCTTCGCCAGTATTAAAACAAATTCGTAAAGACATCAACCATGTAAGGGGTAGAATAGGAGCAAGCTTCAACAGTGCTTTATCTAAATCTATCGCTGCTGGGTTTTTGGATGACATTAAAGAAACTGTAGTAGATAATCATAGAGTTCTAGCAGTAAAAGCTATGTATAGAAAGAAAGTTTCTGGTAGTTTACTAGGTTCTTCTAAGTCTGGTAGTATTGTATATATTGCCCCACAAGCTACACTCTCATATAGTAGGGAGTATCAAAATTTAGTATACGAGGAAAAGCAAGAAATTGTAAATATTTTACGTGATTTAACAACAATTATCCGACCTATGGTTTTTGTTTTAGAGCAGTATATTGAGTATTTAGTGCATATAGATGCAATTGGTGCTAAAGCAAAATATGCAAAAGAAATAAATGCTATTTTGCCTAAGATCTCAACAGAAAAAAGGATTTATTTTAAAAATGCTCTTCATCCTGTTTTATGGAGAAAAAATAATGAACAGAAACTACTAACGATTCCACAAACCATAGAGCTAAATAATAAACAGCAAATTATTGTAATATCTGGGCCAAACGCAGGTGGTAAGAGTATAGCTTTAAAGACTGTTGGTTTATTACAAATAATGTTGCAAAGTGGTATTCTAATTCCTGTTGGTGAACACAGTGAAACTTATATTTTCAAAAACATACTTACTGATATAGGAGATAATCAATCTATTGAAAATCAATTGAGTACTTATAGCTATCGTTTGAAAAACATGCGCTCTTTTCTTAGAATGTGTAATGAAGAAACTTTGTTTTTAATTGATGAGTTTGGTACGGGTTCCGATCCAGAATTAGGTGGAGCTTTAGCTGAGATTTTCTTAGAAGAATTTTATAACAATGGAGCTTTTGGAATTATAACTACTCACTATTCAAATTTGAAAGTGCTAGCAAATGAGTTGGATAATGTTACTAACGCAAATATGCAGTTTGATGAGGGTTCTTTAGAGCCATTGTATAAGTTACTTATTGGTCAGGCTGGTAGTTCTTTTACTTTTGAAGTAGCTCAAAAAAACGGAATTCCTTTTAGTGTAATAAATAAAGCTAAAAAGCGTGTTGAGACAGACAAAATTAGATTAGATAAAACTATTTCTAAACTGCAAAAAGAAAGAAACAGATTACATAAAAACTCTGATAGTCTTGAAAAACAAAAAGCTAAAGGGCAGGAGCATTTAGATAGTCTACAAGAAAAAGAATTTAAAATACAAGCTAAGTTAGCAGGTTTTCAAGAGTTGTATGATAGTAATCAGAAAATGCTATCTCTTGGCAGGAAGTTAAATGAATTATTAAATAAATACTTTCAAACTAATAATAAAAAAGAATTTACAGCTAATTTTAACAAGTGGATCGAAGAAGAAAAAGTAAAGCGAGCCAAAAAAATCCTTGAAAAAGCAGGCTCAAAATCTCAAAAAAAGAAAGCAAAGATTGTAGAAAAACAAATGCAGCAAGTTATTGAGAAAGTTGAGAAAGAGGTATTGATGAAAGTAGTTCAGGTCAGAAAAAATAAAAAAGTAATTGCAGCTAAAGTTATTAAACAAAGAGCTGAATATGTATACAAAATAAATGATCGTGTTAGAGTTTTAGAATCAGACTCAGTAGGTACTATTGATAGTATAGACAAACAAAAAGTGACTATTAATTATGGTTTTTTCACGACAAAAACAACTATTGATAAACTAGAGCTAGTTGAAGCTATTAAATAATTTTATTGATCCCCTTATTTTTTCTTAATAAATGTTAAATAATTGTTAATAAAGTTTTGGTGTTTTTTTTTTAAAATAGAAAATGTGGTTTTATTTTAGCTAATCAAATACATTAATCAAAACTCATATATAATGAAAAAAACAACTATTTTTTTACTCATGTTTATTACAAGTGCGATCTCATTCTCACAAGTAACTACATCTGGTATAAAAGGAAGTATCTCTGACGAGACGAATTCCGAATTACCTGGTGCAAATGTTATAGCTGTGCACAATCCAACAGGGACTACCTATGGAGCAGCTACTAATATTGATGGAAGATTTAATTTAGTAAACCTTAGAGTAGGTGGACCTTACACAATTACTGTTAGTTATGTAGGATACAAAGACCAAACTTTTACTGATGTCTTTCTTAATTTAGGTCAAGCAGAAAGTGTGTCACTAAGTTTAGTTCCAGACTCGGAACAACTTGATGCAGTAGTAATTCAAGGAAATACATCAAGAAGTGTGTTTAGCAGTGGAAGAACTGGTGCTGAAACTAGTGTTGGTCGTAGAGAGTTAACTACTCTTCCTTCTATTTCTAGATCTGCAGCAGATTTTACAAGACTTGAACCTACAGCTAGTAATGGATCTTTTGGAGGTCGTAATGATCAATTTAATAATTTCTCTTTAGATGGTGCAATATTTAACAATCCTTTTGGATTAGATGCTGCAACTCCTGGTGGGCAAACGGATGCTCAACCAGTTTCTTTGGATGCAATAGATCAAATCCAAATATCTACAGCTCCTTATGATGTTACTCAATCTGGATTTACAGGAGCAACTGTGAATGCTGTTACAAAAAGTGGATCTAATGAACTGAAAGGAACTGTTTATAATTTTATGAGAAATGAAAATTTCACAGGATCTAAAATTAATGGGGAAGATGTTTTTGTTCCAAACTTATCACAATCTCAAAGAGGTTTTAGTGTAGGTGGACCAATTATAAAAAATAAATTATTTTTCTTCACAAATTTTGAGCAAGATGATAGAGAAGATTTAGGTCAATCATGGTTACCTAATAGAGGTACTGGAGCGATTAATGAATCTAGAGTTGATGAAAGTGATTTAATATTAGTTCAAAATACTTTATTGGGTATTGGATATGATCCTGGTGCTTATGAAGGTTTTAATCATAAAACTGAATCAACGAAAGGAATATTTAAATTAGATTGGAATATCAATGAAAAGAACCAATTAGCAGTTATATATAACTGGTTAGATGCTTCAAAAGATAAGCCAGCTCACCCAACTGCTTTAGGCTTTAGAGGGCCTAATGCTTCGGTTTTACAATTTCAAAATTCTGGTTACCAAATTAATAATAAATTAAATTCTGTTCAGGTAGAGTTAAATTCATCTATTTCTGATGCAGTATCTAATAAATTTCAAGCTGGATATACGCATTTTGAGGACTTTAGAAACCCAATGTCTTCTCCTATGCCAGCAATTACTATTCAAGATGGAGCAGGATCAAACTATATTATAGCAGGTCATGAGCCATTTTCAATAAACAATGTATTGGATCAGAAAGTTTTCCAATTTTCAAATAATCTAACTTATACAAAAGCAAACCACACTTATACACTAGGTTTCTCTTTTGAAAAATTTGAATTTGATAATTCATTTAATTTAGGTACTTACGGTTATGGTAATGAAAATGGTTATGTAGGCGCATTTGGAGCTTTTGCTTCAGTTGGAGACTTTGTAGCTGCTGGAAATAATGGTTTATTAGCGGAAGCATTAGCGAACGCTCAAGGAGTTGCAGATGCAGATACTTGGTCATTAGCTGAAACAAATGTTGGTCAATTAGCATTTTACTTACAAGATGAAGTAGATGTGAATGAAGATTTCAAATTAACTTATGGTATAAGATTTGATAAGCCTTTATACTTTGATACTGCTGAAAAAGCAGGAGATGTTATAGCTGGGACTGGTGATTATGCACCAAACACTCCTTATATCAATCCTAACAGTGGCAATACACAGTTATTGGATAATACTCAAATGCCATCTAGTTCATGGTTAATCTCTCCTAGAGTTGGATTTAACTATGATGTTAGTGGTGATAGTACTATGCAATTAAGAGGTGGATCAGGATTATTCTCTGGTCGTATTCCTTTTGTTTGGTTAGGAAACCAAATAGGGAATCCAAACTGGTGGTTCCACCAAATGGTTGACCCTGATTATAAGTACCCACAAGTTTGGAGAACAAATTTAGGACTTGATCGTAAGTTGGATAATGGACTAATCTTAACTGCAGATGTATCTTATTCTAAGGATACAAATGGAGCTCATGTTCAAAATTGGGGTTTAACAACTCCTTCAGGAACTTTAGGTGGAGTTGATAATAGACCTGTTTATACTGCTGCTGATCATGTTTTAGTGAACGGTGATGGATTAGGTTTCGGAGCTCAAGCTAATGGTTATGTGTTTAGTAACTCGGACAAAGGTAGAATTTGGAATGTAGCTTTTAAAGCTCAAAAAACTTTTGAAAATGGTTTATACACTAGTTTCGCTTATAGTTATTTAGATTCTAAAGATGTTAATTCAATCGAAGCTGAGATTACAGGTGATGCCTTTGCATTTAACCCTGTAGTTGGAGATGCTAATGCAGATGTTTTATCATACTCTAAGTATGGTGATTCACATCGTTTTATTGGTGTAGCTAGCAAAAACTGGAGTTATGGTGATGACGATAAGTGGGGTACAACAATTTCAACTTTCTTTGAATATAGTAGAGGAGGAAGATTTAGCTATACTTATGGTGGAGATATTAATGCTGACGGTTCAGGTTTAAATGATTTAATTTATGTGCCAACATCTTCAGAAATTAACCAAATGAGTTTTACTGGAGCTGGTCAAGCTGCTGCATTTGATGCTTATATTAATCAAGATGATTACTTAAGTGATAGACGTGGACAGTATGCTGAGCGTTATGGTGCTTTATCTCCTTGGAGAGGTCGTTGGGATGTTAAATTTCTTCAAGACTATAATATCAAAAGGGGTAATGGAAAAACTAATACAGTTCAGTTTAGTATTGATTTCTTAAACATTGGGAACTTTATAAGTTCTGAATGGGGTCTGGTTCAACAACCAAATGCTGTTCAGCCAATCGGTGTAAGTGTTGATGCTGCTGGAGATCCAACCTATACTTTTAGTCCAAACCTTCAAAATACATTTGGATATGATTCTAGTTTAATGTCTAGATGGCAAATGCAATTTGGATTACGTTATATTTTCTAAGATTATTAAAATTAAGTAAAAAAAAAGCACCCATTATGGGTGCTTTTTTTTTACTTAATTTTTAGATTTAATTATTTTAATGGCAGCGAAAATTGTTTCCATAAAACAATTTTATTGTCTATAATATAATACTGCTCATGTAATTCTCTTACTAAGCTATCTCCAGAAGTAACATTGAAACTTGCTTGTACGTGTTCGCCACCTCTACTAGGGTCAAGATCTATAGAATATGCACTGACAAAATCCCATTTAGTGGTACTATTTTGTTCATCAGTACTGATTTGATTGATAAAATCAGTTGTGTTGTTTATAAATTTACCATCTCTAAAGTAAAACTTTGCAGTATCAGCAAAAAACTTTCTCATTTCTGAGTAGTTTTGTTTTGCCCACACTTTGTCTAAATCTACTACTAGATCTACCGCTGCATCAGTTCCTAAATGCCATTTGTAAATTTCACCATCATCAGACCAGTTAGTAAAGCCCATCGCTCTGTCATTAGATTTTGTATCGCATGAGAAATTTAGAGATACCATGATGATTAGTAATGTCGCTAATTTAATTGTTTTCATATTATTGTTATTATTATTAGTTTTTTTAAAAATACAATCTAATATTGCTATTTTTATATAATTATTCTATTATAGAATATAAATATTAATTATAATGTTTTAACTTTTACTTTAAAACAAAAGTTAAACCTGCATTATCTTCAAGTCTTTTTAGTAAGGAATCACCCATAGCCACAGATGGAGTTATTACTCCGTTATAATTTGTTAAATCATCTTTTGCTAGGCAAATTGCAGATTCGGCAAGCATTTTGGAAGTTGATCCATAACCTGGATCCATATCTCCTATAACTCTTGCTATCTTTTGTGTATCATCCTTAGTTTTTATAAAAAATTTAAGATTGAAGTAGCCGTTTTCTCTTTGTTTTTTAGTAGGTCCCTGGCCTGGGCTTGGTAGCATTGCATTTGCTATTTTCTTTAATATTGAATTAGGTTTAGCTGCAACAAAAATTAACGGTATAGCGCTTAAATATCCTCTTATCTTACCTTTAAACCCCTTTCCTGAAAGAGTTGCTTCACTATAACTAAAATCTGTTCCATATGAAAAATTAGTTAATGCATTACTTCGTCTAACCACTTTGGTATTAATAGATGCCATAACAAATGGACCTATCCAATTTTTTGATATTTTATCAAAGACTACTTTCATAAGATCTTTTTTGTCTTTTCCAGTTTGTTGACCCTCTGGATTTAATCCGTATGGGTTAGACAATGTTTTATAGATACTTTTATCTTTGTAAGATTCTGCGATTACATTGCTTAGGCTAGCATATGTTCCACCACTTATTCCTCCTTTAATCCCAGCAACTCGCATGTCTATGCTTTTAATTGTAAGATTGTTTTTCTTTAATTCTCTGTTGATGAAGTAGACTCCCATGTCAGATGGAATTGAGTCAAATCCACAGGTATGTACAATTTTTACTTCATTTTTTTGAGCAGAATCATGATGTTTAGTAATCATTCTATGCATCCATTGTACTTCTCCAGCTAAATCACAATAATGGGCTTTATTGTCAATACATGATTTAACAAGCTTAGATCCATATTTTGCATAAGGCCCAACGGTTGTACATATTACCCTTGTATTTTTTGTTAATTCATTCAAGCTGTCTATATCATCACTATCTGCTATTAAAATGGGGATAGTACTATTTGCAAATTTTTCTCTTATTTGTTTAAGCTTATTAAGGTCTCTTCCGGCCATAGCCCATTTTAAATCACTTCCTTTTTTAGTATAATTTTGATATATATACTCGCAAACTAATCTGCCGGTGAATCCACTAGCGCCCCATACTATAACATCGTATTTTTTGTTCATACTTTTATTTTTTTAAATTATTCCATAAACTTTCCCAATCCTTTTTTTTGAAATCCTGAAATTTCTTTGATTCTATTTTAGGTTCGATTTTCTCTATTGGCTTAGTAGTACTAATATTCTCTAAATCTAGGTAAAATAATTTATTTATATCTAGCTCTAAAACATGAGCCATTTTTAGTCCAAGTTCTAGACTAGGTTTGTATCGATATCTTTCAATAGAAATTATAGTTTGTCTACTGACACCCACTAAATCTGCTAATTCTTGTTGGGTTAGGCTTTTTTTTTGACGCTTCTCTTTAATTGAGTTTTTTAATTTCATTGATTAATAATAATGTAAAGTTTGTTTTACAAATATATAAAAAATTCATAAAGTAAAGCTTGCTTAACATAAAATGTTATTATTTTTGTTTTCTTTGTATTATGAAATATTTACTAAATTCTCATCTAGAATTAAATAGAATAAAGATTTTTGCATCCATTTCAAAAATAAACTTCTCTGATTTAAATAATCATTTTAAGGGTTGGTCAATAGCTCAGCATTTATATCATTGCTGGCTAGTAGAGGAGCTAACGGAAAATTATATTAGAAAAAAGATTCTTAACCCTAAATCTATTAATAATGTTTCTGTTATTACTTATATCAGATCTTTTTTGCTCCAGCTTTTTTTTAAATTAGGTTATAAGGTGAAAGCTCCAAAGCCAACTGCCATTTTTCCTCATACTATTGATATTAATCAGTTAAACTTGGATTGGGATAATTCTAGAAAATCTCTAGATAATTTGATAATTATTTTACATGAAATGAAATTAGAGAAAAAAGGTTTCTTCAATCATCCTGCTATTGGACGACTAAATTTATGGCTTGTCCTTAATTTCTTAGAATTTCATTTAATTCATCACATTAAGCAAATCGATAAACTCATTACTAAAATAAATTAGTTAAGTTGTTTTTTTTTATCATATCTCCCTGGAGCTAGAACCTTTACTAGTAGAGAAAATACGGTTAGCGGTGCTACTTTTAATATAAATGCAAAAATTTTGTAGGTTTTAGTAGGTATGCTAATTGATTTTCCTTTTAATGTATCTTCTACTGCTTCAGTAGCTACTCGTAAGGCTGTTTTCTTTAAAAAAACTGGAACACGATCAAATTCTTTTTGAACCCCGCTAGAGATATGAAACTCTGTATGTGTAAAGCCTGGACAAACAGCAGTTGATGTAATACCTTTTTTGTTATAGTTAGAATTGATGGAATCACTAAATCTGTTCATAAACGTTTTAATTGGACCATAGAGTGATTGAATTGAAGAAGGTGGCGCAAATGCTGCTACAGAAGAAATTATCATAATTCTACCCTTTTTCTTTTCTATCATTGATGGTAAAAACAGTTTTGTTAGGGCTATTACTGAAATACCAAGTACTCTCAAGAAATTTTCCTCATCCTCCATACTCGTTTCAGTAAAAGTTGAAGGAATTGCATATCCTGCATTATTAACTAACATTTCAACATTATAATTATTTTTTACACAAAAGTCATAAATTTGATTTGGAGCACTTTTTTCAGTTAAGTCACAACTTATAAGGTCGCATTTGACTTTGTAATCTAAAATGATTTTTTTAGAAATTTCTTGTAATCTTTCTTTTCTTCTGGCTGTTAGAATTATATTATAGCCTTTAGAAGCTAATATTTTAGCAATTTCTAATCCTATTCCTGAAGATGAACCTGTAATTAATGCGAATTTTTCCATTCTATAAATTTATACAATTAAATATTGTTAAAATTTATTTTCTCCAATTTTGACCTTTTATTTTTAAAGCTGCTGTTATTATATCCGATCTGCTTATAATTCCAAGTATCTTATCTCCACTCATTACTGGAAATCGTTTTCTGTTTAAGTCTAGAAATCTTGATGCTGCATCGAAAATAGTCTTATTAGGAGTTATGGTATCGACAGTTTTAGTCATAAAATTACTTACAGAGTTCTTACTAGTTGGCATATTAAAATATCTACTCTCCAAAATATGTTTCATTATGTCAGTCTCTGAAATTACTCCCACTAGTTTGCCGAATTTATTAATAACAGGTGCGCCAGATATCTTATTGTTATGAAGGGTACTCATAACTAAATATATAGATTCATAGTTAAAAAATGTTATTACATTTTCACTCATATAATCTTTGACTAATATTTGAGAATTAGTTTTTTTATGTTCTTTTTTTTTGGGGCTTATGTAGTTGATAACCATGTATATAAGTTACGAAATAATTTAATAATATGCAAAAAGTTTAATTATAGTTATGCAGAATATTATTTATAGTTGCTATTTGAGTTTTATATTTACTTTAATTAATTAATTTTGTCTTATTAATTTTTTACTCATTTATGAATAATTTTAGTCATTACAAATTAGATCTACATGGTACATTTTACAAAGATGTAAGCACAAAGGTAGATAGGTTTATTAGTAAATGTATAGTAGAAAAGGCCCTAGAGGTTGAGATTATTACAGGAAATAGTGATCGCATGAAAGAGCTGGTTAATGAAGTTTTGTTAGAGTATAATTTAAAGAGTGAAACTCCAATCTATAACAACGGAACTCTGCTAATTAATATGTTAATTAAGTTGTAAGTCAAGATACTTAAAGTAGATGTTAGTATATTTATAAAAAAAAACATTATGAGTAGCGAATTCTTCGGTAATAAGAGTAAAGATAAATCCCTTGAAAAAAAAGGGGTTAAACAAAAGTTTAAAAATAGTACTTCTTTTAAAACTTCCGCAGTAAGAAAGACTGGTAGAGGTAAATAATAAAATGAGAAATCATCTCCAATCATTATTATTTATAATCTCTTGTAATTTTGTTTTTTCACAAAGCTGTGATTCTGTATCTCTTGATAATATTAGTAATCCTGGGCCTTACAATTATGAGGTTATTTTAGAAAGTGACGGAATGAGAAATGGTCCAAATTATTATGGAGCAACTTTATACTATCCAACTAATGCCGATGGTCCGTTTGCTAGTTTAGTCCTAGTTCCAGGTTATGTTAGCCCTGAGTATACTGTTTCATTATGGGGTCCTTTTTTGGCATCCCATGGAATTATTGTTATGACTATAGGCACTAATTCACTTACTGATTTACCTCAAGATAGGGCCGTAGCACTTTTAGACGCTGTTCAAACACTTCAAGAAGAAAATAATCGTGAAAACTCTCCTCTTTACCAAAATATTGACTTAGATAAATTTGCCGTTGGCGGGCACTCTATGGGTGGGGGTGGAGCTCAAATTGCAGCTACTTTAAATAATAATCTAAAGTCTGTGATTAGCTTAACTCCGTGGATAGAGCCTTGGCTTATTAGTTCTGATTATTTAAATCACTCTGTACCATTATTAATAATTAGTGGAGAAAATGACTCAACTGCTAATCCAGAGGAGCATGCGAATCTGCATTATCAATATACTCCTATGTCTACTCCTAAAGCTATTTATGAAGTTCAAAATGGTAGTCACTCTGTTGGTAATTATCCTACATCAGCTAATAACTATATGGGAAAAATTGTGCTAGCGTGGTTAAGTAATTTTTTAATAGAGGATGAGTGCTATTATCCTTTATTGCTAGAAACTCCGGAGTTTGCATCTCAATATATAAACAACTTAGAGTCCTTTAATTTAATTCAACAGAATTTTATCGATATATCATTTTATCCAAATCCAGTAGTTGATATATTAACAATAAAAAGTGATTATGCATACTCAGTTAGTTATAAAGTAATAAATAATCTTGGGCAACAGTTATTAGATGGTGATCTAACTCAAGGTATTAATGAAATGGATTTATTTGATTTTAAAAGTGGTTTGTATTACATTATTATTAAAGAAAATATTTATAAATTTTTAAAAAATTAATACTTAATATTACATATGAAAACTTTATTCTTTTTACTTATACCTTCAATTATGTTTAGTCAAACTTATGAAACTCAGAAATACAGCCTTGTATCTAAATCAGATAATTTTGAAATTAGATATTATCCAAAATCATTAAAAGCAAGAGTAGTTTCAAACGCAAATTCTAATAATAACTTCATGAAACTATTTAGGTACATTAGTGGTAATAACGAAGAGCAAAACAAGATTTCAATGACTACTCCAGTGTATATGAATAATGATTCTGTTGGTAATTCAATGGACTTTGTAATGCCTAGTAAATTTGATTTAAATAATATATATAAGCCCAGTGATAATGATGTTAAAATTATAGAATCTAAAGCTGGTTATTTTGCAAGTTTTAAATATGGGGGTTACTCTAATTCCTCTAAAGTTGAAAACTACACTAATAAATTATATGAAATATTGGATAATAAAAATATAGAACATATTGGGAATCCATCCTATGTCTCCTATAATAGCCCTTATAAGTTTTTTAGTAGAAGGAATGAGATCATTATTGAAATAAAATATACAGAATAGCTTTTATTATTATTGACTAGACTTCATTTTGATTACAATTACTCCTCCACGTCCTTGCCCCCCATATCTGTTTGTAGCATTCATTGATTTTAAAATCATAATGCTTTTAATATTTTGTGGATCAATAAAGCTAGGATATTGTGTGTAGACTTGTCCATCTATATCATATATTGCATAAGCTGGATTATTTATAGACGTCCCTCCTCTAATAATAAACCTTGGGCTTGAATTCGACATGTTAGCACCTTCTGTTTTTAACCCAGGAAATTTACCTATAATTACCTCTGCTAATGTGGTTGCGCCAGGGGAAATTCCAAAACCAGAGCTTTTAATTCTATTTGAAGTATCAATTGATGAGGTTTTACAACTAAAGAAAAATGTTAGTATAGAAATTAGTAATATTCTTTTCATAATTAATTTTTTATAATTTTCATTGATTTAGAGCTATTATTAACTAAATCTGTAATCTTAATGATGTAAATTCCTTTACTTAAAGAACCTAAATTAATATTTTTTGAATTACTTTCTAATACTTTCTTTCCAGTGATATCGTATAAAATAGATTTAACTTGATTTACACTTTTTATATTAAGAGTGCTATTTACTGGATTTGGGTAAATTTTAAAATCTGTAGTACCTGTAATTTCATTTTCACCAAGAGAAAAGTCGCTCCATTTCCATATTCCTCCAGATAATTCCCCGTTAAATGAACCTGCCCATCCAGTTGTAGAGTTTAAAAATTCAACCCCTAAAAAGACTTCGTTATCTATTTGGTTCCATGTTAAACCTCCATCAAAACTTTGGGATGATCCAGATTGTGATGTAGAGAAAATCGTTTCAGTTCCTTCCACATAAGA
>Ga0209815_1001808_pt1 | contig 13632 bp, 8 predicted proteins | sample CoawatmetaG00DNA_FD_187507 | JGI IMG/M metagenome (GOLD analysis project Ga0209815, IMG submission 187507) | Marine microbial communities from the West Antarctic Peninsula - Coastal water metaG002-DNA (SPAdes) (version 2) | ecosystem: Environmental > Aquatic > Marine > Coastal ...
AATGGTGGCAAGCGAGTCCAATCAGCTTGGTCTAAGTATGAGCTTGGTTGTGATTACTTGAAGGTAGGTGGCTTCATATCGGACAAGTTCCACCTTATAGAAGGGCATCAAGCTGGAGCTACTAGCGGTGTGGGCAATGCTCATTGGATACTGAGCTACATGAAGTTTGACAACACCGACTCCTTAACGAATGCGGTGGACTTGGCTTGGGCAGTTCCTTCTGGAAGCCCCTCAATGCTTGCAAACAATCCAACCTCGGGTAAAACAAAGATAACCGCTGAATGGTACATCGCAGATAATGGCGATGACGACGAAGGCAGAGAGGCTAAGATTGTTGTGTTTGATTCGGCAACCAACACGACTTACGACATAGACCACACGAACACAACTAACCAATATGTTGTTGTAACAGGAGATATTGCCGCTATGTCTACTATCGTATTGGGCGTAACCTATCCAGCTTCCTACGAGTTTAGCAAGCAATATGTTAAGCGCGGTTCAGCTAGTGGAAAGGAAAAAGCGATTACGGACGGCAGAACGACTACTAAGTGGGTTGAAGTATATTTTAACGATACTCAGCATTTGACCGCAACAGTCTCGTTCCCAAGCTACGCGCTTAGGGATTCGTCAATAAAGACCTATACAGGCAACCTCGACAACACGATTACAGGCACTCGGACAGGCGAGCAACCATCGGAGACTGAATCTTTACGCACATCGGTTGCAGCAAGAAACGACTTGCCAATCATCACGCTTAGTTCTGACACGCATCAAACGGTAACAATTACAGGCGCGTCGTTTGAGCTTATGCACACATCTCGAACATCGAGAACAAGTTAGTGAGACTATACATCAACCCTAACCCTACCATAGAAGAAGCGTCCATCGTTGGTCGTGAACTAAGAGAGCAAGAAGCGGCTCCTTTGGATGAGCTTGGGGTGTCGCCAGCAGATAGCTGTATGGAAGGCATTAGATCCTCAGAGTATGTGTTTACGATTAACACCGATGATGGGAATCCAGTAGCGATGATAGGCTTAGTAGAACACGAGACAGAAGAAGACACAGGCATTGTATGGTCGATGGCTACGAACCTTGTAGCAGAGTACCCTATAGCCTTTGTTAAAGTTGTAAGAGACTTGATAGAAGAATACGGCGGTCTGTACTCGCGCTTGATTTCATTAGCCTTGGCCGACAAGCCAAAGCACCAACGCTTCCAAAAGCTTATCGGTATGATAAAAACGGAAGAGGTAGTACCTATACCACATACGTCTTTGACGTATTTAGTCTACGAGCTGATAACGGCTAAAGGACTTAATAAATTATATTATGAGCAATCTTAACGACCAGACATCATTCGTCCTTACCAACACCAAGTTAGCCGTCAGCATTGCTGTGCCGTTCATCGCAGCGATAGGCTTCTTCTTCTCGTTGAAGGCGGCGACAGAACACAACACCGAGCGCATCCTTAACAACGCTTTTGAGATTAACCGTCTTGAAGAGCGCATGGAACGTATGGATGACATGATGGTCGAGAACAATACGAACATTAAACTTATGCAAAAGGACATCACGATAATAATTGACCGCATGAAGGAGTCTGAGTAATGGCTGGCTTTGCAGAGATATTTGGGGCATCTAACCCGTCAATAGGAAGTATGCCGTCCAATATCCCAGCTGGAGCATTTGGTATGTCTCCCGAAATGATGGGGGTTCAGAGCATAAGCGGATATAACCCTGTCGCTATGACGGCAGACCTAGGTGTTACCGAGCAGTCCGTAATCAACTCTAATATACCTTTAGAGTCACCGCCCGAAGACGGCATGAGTACGGAAACTATGGGTGCGGTGATGGGCGCAGCACAAGCTGTTACTGGAGTGCTTGGGCAACACCAAGCCTACAAAGCCCAGAAGCGAGCGTTAAAGTTAAAGCAGAGCGAGATTAAGATCAACAAGATATTCGCTAAAGGCGCTTTTGATAGAAAGATGACAGGCTTATTCCAAGCACATAAAGATTTAGATGAGCAGTCAATGCAACAACACAACAAGCGTGAGTCGGTTTACAAGCAGAGGCTTGGGAGCATAAAAGTAATGCAAGCAGAGCGCGGTATGGGCGGAACATCAGCTGGAGAAACACGCGACGCTTTAACTAGAAGCAACTTAATGGCGGAAACAGTAATGCTTAGTAATCTCAAGAAGGCTCAACGAGCTTTAATGTACCAACGCGAAGGCATGGCGGATGAGCGCGTAGCACAAGAGCTAGGCTTTGATATGGCAAACGCTAATATCCAGTCTCAGTTAAGTATGCCGTCTTGGGGCATGGCGTTAATGGACGCTCCTGATTTGGCTATCGGTGGTATGAACACCTATTGGAACTTCATCAAGAACTCAGGCAGAGGGGGAGAGATTTAATGGCAAGCAACTTAATACCAGAGCCTAACATACAGGCAACAAACATCCCTACAGGTGGCGCGGCGCAAGTTAGCTTCGCACCTTGGGCTACACCTAGCAACGCTTTTGCTAATCTTTCTAAGACGATCGGCGCTGCTTCTCAGACGATGGTCAACTTCAATCAGCTAGAGGATAACGAAGCCAAGAGCCGAGAGGCGTGGCAAGACGAGTTGAAGCAGATACATGGTTTGACCAAGACAGGTCAGCTATCCGAAGCCGACTACCTAAAGATACAGCGTGAGGCAAACGGTAAGGCTCAGAAAGAGGGCATCATTCGTGCGCATGAGAACTGGTCTACGATTAGAGAGGTTGATAAAGAGCGTTCAGGCATTAGGCTAGGCGCGTTAAGCAAGAACTTGGAAACGAGTGGCGCTATCAATCGTATGTCTAACCCTAACGAAAACATAGCAAGCACTTGGGGCGACGAACAAGCGTTGATGCTTGAGTCGTTAGCGTCTGAGTCATTAGGCACAGATAGCCAAGGTAACGCTGTTTATCTTGATATGGACAGTATGACTCCTATGGAGTTGGTCGCATTCGCTAGGGGGCAGTCAGCTCTTGAGGCTGCTGGTAAAGCGGCTGTTGAGACAAACAAACACGTTAGAGCTGTTGAGGCATCTACCTCTAGGTTGGAGGCAGAAATAGGAGAAACACTTTGGAAGCTAGGTAAGATGACAGGGCATGGCGATCCCGCGTTAGTAAAGGCGCTTGCTGGTCAACACTTATCAGCTATCGAGGACAGCATCAACAAGGCTTACGGTGCAGACGTAAAGGACATTAACAAGCACGTTTTTGAGGCGCTAGATGGCTACTTACAGTACGAGTTGGAGCAAGTAGACGGCAGCGACCCTGACGCTTTAGATAACGCAAACGCGCTGATTGACATGGTTGAGTCGGAGCTTATGCTTCGAGAAGGTGTCCGTTTTGCAGAAAGTGGCACAGGCAACTTCAATACATTAGAAGACAAGCGATTAGCGATAAACAACAGTTTAGCGACGAAGCGTAAGGCGTGGAAAGATGCCGAACCTTCTAGGGAGGAGGAGTTTAGTATGTGGATAGATAGGGAAATATCCAGCTTCAAGCTACAGCGCCTTGATGTGGATGGCGATGGAGTGCCTGACAAAGACGCTAGGATGGAGACTGATGAAGAGGGTAAACGCCGCTTGATGTCAGAGGCGCGGTTTACGGCTCAGACGCTAACGATACCTTACGAGGCAAAGCATAGAACAAAAATCACAGGCTACTTCACAGACGAGTTTGGGCATATCCCAGACAAAGATGCCATGATTGAACTTGATGCTCAGTTGCGCTCGTCGTTAATGAGCGAGACAGCCTATATTAAGCTAAAGATGGCTGTTATAGACCAGAGAGCCGCTGGAAACTTAACGCATCCAGAGTATGTGAATCGTCTATCAACTTTACAGGATCGTTACGAGACGCAATCTAAAGAGGACAAAGCCCTACACGAAGCATTGCAGAAGATAGCCGATGACAGGGTAGTCAAGAGCATCAGCGAGTTTGGTGCTGAGAAGATTGACGGATTAGTAAGCCAAGCCTTAGCTGACATTACTGGCCTTGCATATAAAGTGGGGAGGGATGCAGCCCCTATACGCACTCAAGAAGTGCTTGACGACTTAGCGAAGGTGCAGTTAGAACTACAGGACGCTGTGCTAAACTCTGGCATAATTCCGCCGATGTTGGGTTACGACGTAAGCGCGTTTGAGTTGGAGGGCAAAGCCGATGAGAAAGTTGTAAAGGCTATGGAGGGCAAGGCTGCATTGATGGTCGAAGGTTTAGATTTATCTAAGATAACTGACCTCAATCTGCGCAACCAAGCGGCTGTCAGATACTTTCAAGCTCGCGTGTCGTTAGATGCTTTTATCCAGACCGCTATACTGGAGGCCGAGGACGTTGAGTTGAACATCGGCGAGTTGTTACAAGACCCAGAAGATTACACAGTTACTAAGACAAACTAATGAACCAAAATCCCGAAGAAGAAATCCAAGACCCAGAAGTTCCTTTAACACAGGAGCAGATAGACGCAGTTGCTATGGTTCAGCAGCCAGACGGCGTGGCAGACGAGCCTACGCTACAGGGCGACCCAGAGGCAGAAGGTCGTGCAATCTTTGGCGCATCAGAAGTTGAAGCAGCAAGACAACTAGAGGCTGGAGAAATAAGCCCAGAAGGGTATGCTTGGTGGCAAGAGAACCAGCCAGACACAGGCCAGTTAGCGCCAGCGACAGGAGAGCAGCAGTTCGACATTGCCATAGACAAACTCAAAGAAGGGGAGCTAGATTCTGTTACTCAGCAGATAAAGTCGTACCCTTGGCAACGTAGCATAAAGCACAACACCGCCGATAGCCCTAATGGGTATGTCGAGCGTTTGTTCAACAACAAAGAGTATGATGCTAGGCTAGAGGATATAGCTGCACAACAAGAAGCTAATGTTGGCGCACAAGCTGTTTCCTTATTGGTCGGCGACGGCGAAGATGTAGACCAAAGCATCGTTACAGATGGGAAGATAGATGAGGTGGCAGAGTTTGATGTCTTAGGCAATGCACGCGACCTTTCTGGTTTGTTACGCAGTATCGTAGACAAGAACCTTTGGAAGTCTTTTGAGGCTGGCAAGCCATTCGACTCCGAGAAGGCACACATTAACCTTCTAGGCAAGTTGTACATCGACGTTGCTTTTAAGTTGGGCAAAGATTGGGAATCTCTAGATCTACAGAACCAAGAGTTCAGAGACTTCTTAGGAACTTCGGAAGCTGTCTCAGAGGTTTCTTCTGGGTTAGCCTTAGTACGCGACGCACGCAGAGGCAAGCACCGTCTTGGTTACGGCGAGACTGAAAGAGATTTGTTAGACCGCATAACCTCACGCGGAGTGTTTGACGGTTCTGGTCAGCCATCTGCCTTCCGTTCTGGTATTAGCGAAGAGGATTGGGAAGAGCAATCAAACAGAGACAAGACAGTAGGATGGTTTGGCAACATGGCCGCTTACGGTCTTAACCGACTCTACAGGTCTACAGGTGTAGGCTTATCTACAGAACGACGCTTCACAACAACAAGCGGTCAAGTCGTGGGTACTATTGCACCTTACATGGTTGCCATGATGGGCGCAGCAAGAACAGCAAACGCTGCTGGACTTGGAAGACTAGGCACAGGATTAGCCGTTGAGGTAGCTGGTGCGTTAGCTGACTATGGCTTAACTATTGAGGGCGAGGGAAACCTATCTAACATACTGCAAGAGCATGAGATGTTACCAGAAATGCTTGATTGGCTTGCTATCGAGGAAGGCGACAAAGAGGGCGGCTTAAAGAATCTAATTGAGGGCGGCATCATATCTGCTCCAGCAGCCTTGTTGATGATGGGCGTAGCTAAGGGTGGTCGTGCAGCGATCGACTTCGGTAAGAAGTTTACACCTGATGCCTTGACGGACGACATGATGGAGCAGTTAGCTAAAGGCGACAGCGGCTTCTACAAGGGAAGACAAGAGCGCATAGTAAATATGTATAGCGGTTTAGACCTTGATTCCATGTGGGATATGATTACAGGCTTTAAGTCTTTGGGCAAGGACGCACCAGCATCTTACAAGAAAGCCTTGAAGGAGATGGAGTCAGACTTTGCCAAGCAGACAAAAGGTATGGAGGCTGATGAGGTAGCACAGATAAAGAAAGGTGCTGAGTCGAGAGCTGATGAAGTAGCGGAAGCATCGTTTGGCAAAGAGTGGAAAAACATGAAAGGCAAGCAGCGTTTCGAGGCTCTTGAGTTTTCAAGCAGAGAGTTCAAGGAAGCGCGTGCATGGCTAGACTCACAGAAGGGTTGGCAAACCTTAAAGAATACAGACCCAGAATCACTAACTCCAGACCAACTACTATCGCTTGAGAATCTAAAGGCTAGTGAGCGCACTAGGCGCAGAAACTTTGAGTCTGCTTATGGCGTGAATCTAAGAGATTGGGATCAGAATAGTGAGATGAACCTACGCGAGTTCCTTAGTGAGAAGAACATTAAGATTGACTTAACGCCAGACGAGTTAGCTAAAGTCAAAGAAGCTAGGGCTAAGCAGTACGAGGCCGAGTCTGATGAGAAGAAGATGTGGGATAAGATTGGCGACGACAAGATGCGCGATAGTATTCGTAGGAAGATTGGCGCTGGCGAGAAGCTTGATGAAGAGGAAGCCAAAGCCTTAACGGACGCTACAGGATTGCACCTCGACGATGCTGAGAAAGGCGCAGCAGATAAGATTGCGCAGATAGGCGACGAAGGCATATCTCTGCCAGAGCGCGAACTGTTTAAGCATAGCCGTAATTTTAAGAAGTGGCTTGATGGCTTAGAGGATGGCGAGTTAAAGCAAGGTATTCTTGAAGCGATTGATAGCGGTCGCAAGCTAACAGACGCAGAGATGGGTGCGTTGAAGGACGCTGGCGTTACAGACATCTACGAGAAGCTACGCAAGAGAGGTATGCTCGGAGTAGACAGCGATGAGACATTAGACATTCTTGAGCAAGCTGACGCTATTGATGTGCAAATCAAAGAGACTGTGGCAGAGCTAGACAAGAAGCAAGCCAAGAGTTTCGAGGCTGCGGAGAAGAAGGTTCAGCGTAAAGCTAAGAAGTTGCAAGACTTGAACGATGAGTTTGATGAAGCTAGTGTGGCAACGCAGACAGCAGACGACGTTGCTCGTGAGCTAAGAGCCAAGAAGGGTGTTGAAGTGGCTGATGATGATCTAAAAGAAATCCAAGCTCAGTTGAAAGACACCGAAGGCGCGAAGCTAAATGAACTTGAGAAGAAGGCAGAAGGCGCTGAGAAGCGTTTAGCTGCTGCTCGTGAGAAGCTAGATATAGAGCGTGGCAAGAGCTTAACGCCAGCGCAAGTCAAGGCTAAGAAGTCAGCGCAGAAAGAGTTAGACGCTGCCAAGAAGGAATCTGATGCTGTCCGTAAGATGCGTGGAGATACGCCTAGCGGAAAGCTGCGTAAACTCTTAGCAGATCAGTCTCGCGCTGAAAAGACTTTAGCGAAGATGGAAGCTCGCCTTGCCGAAGACGCAAAACCTTTAACCAAGAAAGAGTTGAAGGTAAAGTCAGACGCAGAGAAGATAATCGCTACCTCAAAAGCTGATATTGAAACTCTAGCGGAAGGTTTAACTAAGACTGAGCGTGGGAAACTACGGAAGCTACTCAGAGAGCGAGGCTCAGCAGAGAGCAAATTAAAGAAGCTAACAGACCAGTTGCGCGAAGAAAGAGGTCGTAAGCTAACAGGCGTTGAGGCAGAGGCTAAGGTGGATGCGGAGTTAGAGCTAACAAGAGCGAAGATGGAGATGGAAGACGCACGCAAAGAGTTGGCAGAAACAGAGCCAGCTAAGTTGCGCCAAGCACAATCAAAAGCAAAGGCGGCCGAGGCACGCGCTAAGAAGTGGCAAGACAAACTTGAAGAGTCTGATAAGCCATTAACTAAAGCAGAGGCTAAAGAAGCGCTTGAAGCTGAGAAAGCTTTAGAGAAGACTGCTAAGGAAGTCGAAAGCATTAAGGCTAAGATGAAGAAGTCCGATCGTGGCAAGTTGGAAAGCACACAGCGCAAGGCAGCATCACAGCAGAAAAGGGTGGATAAGCTACAAGATGAGCTAGACGCTGTAGGCCACAAGTCTTCGACAGCAGAAGATGTTGAGCGTGCGCAGAAGGTTCTTGATGATGTTATGGATGCTCGTCGTGAGCTTGAAGGCGATGCTAGCAAGTCAGGGGCGTTAGCTTTAGATAGAGCAAACACTCTGATTGATAGAGCGCGCAAGATGGCAGAGGCTACAGACGAGGCTACTGGTCAAGTAGACCCACATCGTTTAGCAATAGGCGAACTAGGCGCAGCGATGAAGGCTTACAACTTAGCTAAAAAGCCAACTGTTCTGCAAAAAGCAGCGGTTGAACGTGCATTTTACAAAGTTCAGAAGGCTCGCGTAGACCTAGCGGAGTTGGATGCTACTGACGCTACAGGTGCAGCACCTAAGCTATCACAGGCTCATAAGATTACACGCAGTTACCACACGCCGTCAGCGGATGTTGAGGATACTGTAAAGTTTGAGGCTTGGTCAAGGAACAATGCAAACAACGGTAACTGGCAAGCGAAAGACATTGCAGACAACCTAAACGGTGGGTTTGATGGTAGAGGCAAGAGCTGGGGTGGCAAAGATATGTCCGAGAAGTTCTTGAACTACATGGATGACCAGCCCTATTTCAACAACGGTAGCATCATGCGCCCAGCGTTTAGCAAGTATGGTATGCCTGTATGGTTGCAAGGCTCGCGCTTAATGCGTGTAGCGTCAGCCGTAACAGGTATCGGAACGTCTAACCTAGCCTTCACATTTGGATTGGCGGCTTCGTTCTCAAGAGGCTTAACTAGAACCATGTCGAGGCATATACTAAGTGCGTTTAGTGGCGAGGTGGCAGACTACAGTAGGTTGATAGCGAACAAACAACTAGGCAAGAAGTCAGCGGATCTATTCTCAAGTGGCAGAAACCGTAGCCTATGGCAAGGCTTGATGACCCCTAGCCGAAGCACGCAAGATATAAGCGGTGCTGTGGAGAGAGAGATTGGTGGACGCGCTTATGGCGCAGAAGGTGGTCTGCTTGAACATGGTGGCAAAGCTATGGATGCTGGCACAATGACCATGCTTGGAATACGAGCGCAAAGTATTGAAAGCGATGCGCTGCGTGAGTTCATTACAAGTGCTGTAGGTCTGTTTGAGTTTATGCCTAGAGAGATAATGGGCTTCGTGGATGATACGATTAAGCAAGCAACTTTCGACAAGACGTTGAAGGAAAGCGTTGTGGATACAATATGGAGAGCAGCTCCAGAGAAGCTAGATGACATTAAGTATGTTGCCGACATGGTAAACGCTATTCGTGATTTAGAAGAAGCTATTAAACGTGGCGAGGTAAAGCAGAACGAAGTACGTTCTTACCTTGGTAAGAAGCTAGGTGCTGATTTCACAGACGATGTGAAGATAGCAGCGGCGGCACGCGACCAGACATGGGAAACCCAGCGCGAGCTAACACTACAGCAAGAGGTTGATGGCTATGTAAAGATGTTGCAAACCGCATCAAGACACCCACTAGGCGGTCATTACTTTATGTTCGGCAAGACGGTGGCGAATACAATCAACATGGGCATCGAGCGCATACCGCTTATTGGATTCTTGCGCGACGGCATGGAACACCCTTTCAAGAAAGGCGCTTCTCCCAAGGCAAAGATAGATTCTTTTGCAAAACAAATCTCAGGCTTTACTATGATAAGTGCTGGGTATGCAATGAAAGAGTTTGCTGGCGAGAACATTACCGAGGACAGATGGGGCAACTACGTCTTGAAGTGGAAAGGCAGTCGTGATGAGCTTATCAAAGCATTGAAAGAGCAGCAACGCCAGCAACCAGAACTGTTGCCAGCAAAGCTAAAGAATCATAACGATTGGGCTGAGACTAGCGAAGGTAGAAGGCGCGGCGCACGCACCTACAGCCTAAAGGTTGAGGGCGACAAAGAGGCGTTCATAGATAACGAGCTTTTACCTACACAAGAGGACGGCTATTCAACAATAGAGTTCAAGCGTTTCGGTCATGCGTGGGGTTTGTTTAGTGCTGGAATCGCTATCAACGAGATGTGGAAGGGCGACGCTCAACACTTACCGAAGAGTGCGATTGATGAGTCTGGCTTAGGTAGCAAAGCGGTAGAGTTCCTTGATACGTTTACAAACGCTTATGGAATGAACGACATTGTTCGCGGTGCTGATAACGCGCTTAACCTTCTTAACGACCCATCGAATTCGTTTGACATGGCGGCAATAATTGTCGCAGACGCTTTAACTCCTTGGAAGGGTTTACTGCAAAGTCCAGGCGAGCCGTTCCAAAGAATGGGTGGCCGTCGTGTTGATTGGGATGCAGAGAGTTGGTGGGGCAAAGTAATGCAACGCAACTGGTGGTATCCAAGGTGGGCGTTAGGCCAAGAAGGTGTCTCTAAGCGAGATGCTATGTTTGAGCCTATGATGCGTGGCGATCGCTTGGCTATGCTTGGCGACATTGAACACAAGCTATCCGACTTCATCATCGAGACAGAGGCTATTGATATACACATGAATAGCGTTGCACCTAAGAGCGTAAGGGGGTTGAACAACATCGACACTTACTCTTTCAAGCACGAAGGCAAGACTGCTTACGAGTGGATTATGGAGCGTGCGTCTACTGTACAAGGTAGTGGTAAGCGCGATATCACGAAGGCGCTAGATAAGCTCTTCGCTGGCAAGAATTACCAAAAACAAAAGGCTGTTATCCTTAAAGGCTTACGCTTAATACGAGGGCATGAGTACACCGAGGCTGAGATAGCTGACTTTAAGACAGCTGAGATAGAAGTGCCACCAACAGACTACGATAAGGACAACGCTGAACACGTTAGAATAATCGAAGCTGCGGTTGAAGCTCAAGCTGAACTTAGAGCAGAGCTAAAAGAGGTGCAAAACGATTACTTAGATTATGCTGTGAAGGACTTTAGGGAAGTGCATAACTTGTTTAAGACAGAGGACGGCGTTTCTATAGCAGACTACTTGGACTCACAGGAGAGTATCGAGAAGGGTGCGCGTTCATCGGCGAAGCAGACATACGGCGAGTGGAAAGCTCTTGTGGAGGTGAACAGGAATCGTAGGTATAACCAGTAATGATAAGCCCTAACCACCCACACATACAGACGGCGCTACACACCGCGATGAACAACGCTGACAGGCTTACCGCTGTTGAGACTAAGACCGATCACATAACGGTTGCTCAGCCTGTGAACCTAGACACAATGGAGTCGTCTATCACCAATAATGTTTCTGCGATTCCAGCCAATCTATCTGTAAGGCTTGCAGCGGTAGAGGCAAATATGCAGTTCCAGCCTAAAGCGTTTGGTAGGTTTACTACAGTAGCTAGTCCAGCGTTGTTAGCAACGAGTTATAACGTAACGTCAGTCTCTAAGACAAGCACAGGAGTCTACGCTGTAGTGATTGATACAGACATGACTACGGCCAACTATACGGTTATCGTTTCTTGCGAAGATGCGACGGCGACTATCCAGATTCTATTAACAGGAGACATAGCTACAACAGGTTTCACAGTCGCTTTACGCGATGGAGCTAACAACCTATCTGATGTCTCTGAATCTGTATCCTTTGTACTCTTCGAGAACAACACATAATATGAAAAAGAAAGAGCGCTTGTATTTCGTAGCCCTATCATCCCTTGTACTATGGGGCTTAATGAGCCTATCGTGCGCTATCAATCCTGTAACGGCTGGTTTGTCTGGTGCGCTTGTTGGGGCTGGAGCTACAATGTACCTTGACGATGACCCAGACATCATTGTTGATGGCGAACACCTACAGGTAAGTGGTGCAGAATCCAACGCATTTAGCTTACTAGAAGTGTTGATCGAAAACCTTTGGAGCGTTGCATTGATATGCCTAATTATGTGGCTGATGCCTTCTCCTCAACAACTACTCAAGAGATGGAAAAAGAAGCATGAATAAAGCCACACGACAGAAAGACGCAGAAGACGTTTACTCGCTTTTCGTAATGAGCCTCAAAGATAGGTTAGCGAATGACGAGTGCCAATCACAGGTATTAAAACTAGCATTGGACTTCCTGAAACATTACTATGTAGACCAGCCAGCGACTACCATCGAAGGCCAGATAGCAGACCAAGTAAAGTTTCCGTTCAAGCAAGTTAAATGACCGACATCAAGGCTGACCTAGAGGACTTCCGTAACTTTGTGTTCCTAGCGCACAAGTTCATCGGATTGGAAAGCCCTACACCGTTGCAGTTTCAGATGGCTGACAACTTACAAGCGTCGTCTAGTCGAGAAGCTATACAGGCGTTTCGTGGTTGTGGTAAGTCTCACTTGGCAGCGCTGTATAGTCTATGGACGCTATACCACCATCCTGACGCGAAGATATTGGTGTTGTCTGCTGCGAAGAAGCGAGCGTCTGAGTTCGTTAAGTTCTGCAAGGAGGTAATCAATGTATGTCCACACCTAATCCACATGGCAGCGCCAGAGGGCAAGCGTAACCTCAGCTACTCGTTTGACGTAGCCGACACGCTACCTTCACAGACACCATCGCTAGAAGCCAAGGGCATCGAAGGACAGATTACAGGTTCACGCGCTGACATCATCATTGCTGACGACCTAGAGATTTCCATTAACTCCATGAGTGCGGAAGCCAGAGAGAAGCTACAGAACCTAGCGACAGAGTTCGAGGCTATCTTGTTACCTGACGGCGCGGTCGCGCCAAAGATTATCTATCTAGGAACGCCTCACTCAAGTAGCTCTATCTACAACGCTCTACCAGCGAAGGGATACAAGCTACACAAGTACCCAGCATACGACGAGGACGGAGAACCAACAGAGCCAAACCGTTTCCCACGCAAGGTACTAGAGAAGCGTCGCAGAGGCATGGGCGATAGCGCGTTTATGTTGCAGTATATGCTGGATACCAGTCTTGCTGACCAAGATAAGTTCCCCTTAAAGATATCGGATCTAGTCGTGATGCAGAATGTGCTTGACCCAAACTTCTGCTATGAGGAATACAAGCCAACGAAGAAGCCACTCGACTACCATGTAAGGGAATCGAAGGCTAAAGACAGGGCTACCTTTGGTAAGACTATTGGATACCGCGTACCGTACTTAAAGAAGATACTAGCGTTAGACCCAGCTGGTAGTGGTAACGATGATTTCGCCTACTGTGTGTTAGCGACGAAGAACGGCTTTGTATTTGTGCTAGAACAAGGGCATTGGAACGGCTTTTCTGGTAGTCGGGTGAACGATATTAAGCAGTTGGCCATGAAGTACAACGTAAATGAGATATTGGTGGAGACTAACTTCGGTGATGACCTCATTATTAACCTATTGCAGCCTAACATTAACGTGCCTATCGTAGCGATAAAGAACTATACGCAGAAAGAGAAGCGGATTATCGGCATACTAGAGCCTCTATTGAACCAGAATAAGATTATTGTGGATAAGGGCTTTATGACAGGCAAGATTATGTCGCAGTTCTGTAACCTAACGCCCGTCAAGGGCAGTATAAAGCACGATGATTATGTAGATTGTTTAGCGATCGGCATTAGCCATCTGAAGGAGGAGTTAAAGATTAACCTCGCTATGGCCAGACGCAAGGAATCA
>Ga0209815_1001809_pt1 | contig 13621 bp, 10 predicted proteins | sample CoawatmetaG00DNA_FD_187507 | JGI IMG/M metagenome (GOLD analysis project Ga0209815, IMG submission 187507) | Marine microbial communities from the West Antarctic Peninsula - Coastal water metaG002-DNA (SPAdes) (version 2) | ecosystem: Environmental > Aquatic > Marine > Coastal ...
TATTTATTACTCGTTCTTATTCTTAATTTATTATATTTTCCATGTTGATTACAGATTTTGGTTTATGGGGGTCAGAATATTCCAACCAGAATTATTAATCGTTCTAGCTATGTATGCTCCATTCTTTTTTGTTTTCTTTTTTTCTAATTCATTAAGAGTTAATGGGGCAATGAGAATAGAAGGGCAGCCAGAATGGCTTTCCATGCTCACAGCAGGATTTGCTAATTCATTAGGCCTCTTATTAATTATAATTATTCAATATGTAACTTTTGCAAAAACTGGGACTGTCTTTTGGACAACAAACTGGTTAAGCGTAAATTTACTATTCGCTATTGTCCCTATGATGTTCGTATTGCCATACTTCAATAGGTATTTTTTTTATATGACAGGAAGGGTTTATCTTGGACCTATGGTCACAACTTTAATATTTATAATGATACTTTCAACTAATACAGTTTTGTATTTACCTATATAATATTATTGATATGAACATTACATTACCAGACGGAAGTATTAGAGAATTAGAGCCAGGATCAACTGGTTTGGAATTGGCTTCTAGTATTGGAGCTGGTCTCGCCAAAGCCGCTCTTGCAGTAACTGTCAACGGCATTCAAAAAGATTTAAATGACCCTATCAATGAAGACTCAAAGGTTTCTATAATAACTATAGATTCAGATGATGGCTTAGAAATAATGAGGCATACATTAACTGCTCAAGTTCTAGCTAGAGCTGTAAAGAATTTATTCCCAGGAACAAAGCTTGCTATAGGTCCAACTATTACAGATGGCTTTTATTACGACTTTGAATTCAAAAAAGCTATATCACCTGAAGACTTAGACTCGATTGAAAAAGAGATGAAAAAAATTATTTCATCCAATTCGGCAATAACAAAAAAACTTAATACAAAAGAAGAGGCTATTGAGATATTTAAATTAGAGGGAGAGCCTTATAAGGAATCTATTATTAACGATTCGGAGCAAGAAGTTGGCTTTCAACTTTACTATCAAGACGATTCTAAATTTGTTGATTTATGCCGAGGTCCCCACATCCCAAGCCTTAAGCATATAGGCGCATTTAAATTACTAAAAATAGCAGGAGCATATTGGAAAGGCGATTCTAATAATAAAATGCTCACTAGAATATACGGAACTGCCTGGAAGAATGAGAAAGATCTAAGCGCTTACTTAGATAGAATTGAGGAAGCCGAAAAAAGAGATCATAGAAAGTTAGGCAAAGAAATGAACTTATTCCATTTCCAAGAAGAAGCTCCTGGCATGGTTTTTTGGCACCCAGATGGTTGGACAATATATAGACTCTTAGAAAGTTACATGAGATCTAATCTAGAGTTATGTGGTTATAAAGAAATTAAGACTCCTTTAGTTCTAGATAGGAAATTATGGGAAGCCTCAGGTCATTGGGATAAATATAGAGAAAATATGTTTATTACTGAAATTGATGAAGAGCATGCTAATGAGAAAAGAGTTAATGCACTAAAGCCAATGAATTGTCCTTGTCATGTCCAGATATACAATCAAGGACTTAAGTCCTATAGAGACCTTCCCTTAAGATTGGCAGAATTCGGATCTTGTCACAGATATGAAGCATCTGGAACTATGCACGGACTGATGAGGGTCAGAGGCTTTACTCAGGATGATGGTCATATTTTTTGTACAGAAGAGCAGATAGAATCAGAGACAGGCTTGTTTATTGAACTATTATCTCGTATTTATAAAGATCTAGGTTTTGAAAAGTTTGATATTAAACTTTCGACGCGTCCCGAAGTTAGAGTTGGAAGTGACGAGGTTTGGGATAAGGCAGAAGACGCATTAGAATCAGCGATTAAAAATTTAGGACTTCCTTATAAGTTAGAAGAAGGCGGTGGAGCTTTTTATGGTCCCAAGCTTGATTTTGTTTTAACTGATGCTATTGGAAGAGAATGGCAGTGTGGGACTTTCCAGGCAGATTTTAATCTTCCTGAGAGACTAGATGCCGAATATGTAGGAGAAGACGGATCTAAGCATAGACCCGTTATGATCCATAGAGCTATCCTGGGATCTTTCGAAAGATTTATTGGCGTATTAATAGAGAACTATTCGGGCAAGCTTCCTTTTTGGCTAGCACCAGTTCAAGTTGCAGTAGCTACTATCATTTCAGATGCTGATGAATACGCTAATGAAATTATCACCAAGCTAAGCGAAGTTGGCATTAGAAGTAATGCTGATCTTAGAAACGAAAAGATTAGCTATAAAGTTCGCGAGCATAGCTCAACTAAGGTTCCAGTAATTATTGCTCTTGGTAAAAGGGAGCAAGAAAATAGAACTGTTTCTATAAGACGAATGGATAGCGATAAAACGGAAACCTATGAATTAGAAGAGGCTATTAAAATTCTAAGCGAAGAGAATACTCGTCCAAATTAAAATATGGTGATATGTTTTTTATAAAAATATTTATTCTGCCAATTAAGTTTTATAGATATTTCATATCTCCTTTAACGTCACCATCATGCAGGTTTGATCCAACTTGTTCTCAATATGCACTTGAGTCTATTCAGAAATTTGGTGCAATAAAAGGCACATATCTCACAATTGTAAGAATATCTAAATGCCATCCTTGGCATAAGGAATAATAAGAATATTTATAATTAGTATTAAGTATTATAAGTATTTAATATAGCTGTTTTGTATATATATCTTTTAGTGATATAGTTTTCTAATTACAAGTTCAAATTCCGTAAGGGGGATAAATTATGAACAAATTATCTAAAAATATATTAAATTTTAGTATAGGTTTTCTTTTTGTTTTTTCTTTAAATATCGTTTCTCAAGAAATTGAGGAAGTGGTTGTTACTGCTACGAAAAAAGCTGAGTCAGTTCAAGATCTAGCTATATCGATAGAAGCATTTACAGCTGATGTTATGGATAAAAATTTAATCAGAGATGCATCTGATTTAGCTGAAGTGGTTCCTGGTCTTATTATGGATAAAGGAATAGGTTCCGGTGTTTCAGTCGCTATTAGAGGTACAGGATCTTACGGTGTTGGAGCTGCTGTTGTTGGAGCTGTTGTAGTTTCAAGTAATGGTCATAGCAGAGGCACTGGAGGTTTTTATGATATAGGCTTTCTTGATGTTGAGCGTGTAGAGGTACTTAAAGGACCTCAAGGTACTTTATTTGGAAGAAACGCTGTAGTAGGTGCAATTAATGTAGTTACAGCAAGACCAACTTCAGAGTATGGTGGAAAGTTTGATATTACTAGAGGTTCATACGGTCAGCAGGATGTAACAGCTGTTCTTAATCTTCCAATCACAGATCGTCTTTCAACTAGATTTGCACTAACAAGTATTTCTAGAGATGGACTTACTACTAACATAAGAGACGGTTCTACTTTTAACGATAGAAAGGCACAAGGTGGAAGACTATCAGTCGATTTTGACATCAGCGATACGTCTGTTATTAAGTTTACCCATGACTGGTACAACTCAGATGATAATAGAAATAATATAGGTACTATAGTTTGCGAGTCGCATGCTCTATTAGGATGTAACCCAACTACAGTAGGAAGCGCAAATCAGAGTGCTGATTCAAGGGGAAGTACAGCAGCTATATTCAATCTTGTTGCTGGATTAGAAGGTAGTGCTTATGTAAATCAAAATGTTGGCTCTATTGTTCCAGCCTCTTTCCGTGTAGCAAATCTAAACAGAAACCCAGATCATGAACAGGAAACCCAGTTTACAACGTTAGAATTTGTAACTGAACTAAATAATTTAACTGTTAGTGCTAAGGTTAGTGCTAGTACAAGAGATTACTACCATATGGTAGATAATGATTATGGTTATACCGAGAAAGCGTTCCCAGGCATTCTTGCTGCCGCAGGCTTACCTCCTGTTTCATTTACAGGCGTATTTGGTGGATCTTTCAATGGAGATGCTTACGGCTTTTCTGAAACTGTATCAAGTGATAGAACTTACGAGTTCTCAAATGCTACTGGTAATGATTTACAGGCTGAAATTTCAATAGTTTCAGACTTTGAAGGCCCTATAAACTTTGTTGCTGGCTTATACAATTACGACTCAAGAAGTCATAACAGATACCAAGTGCAAACCGCTGCTTGGAACTTAACAAGTGATTTTTCTGCTCATCCTTATGCAACAATGTTATATAAGGGAGCATTTAATGCATACGGTGGAATTCCTTTCTATCAAACATGGGTTTTAGGTGGATTGGCAGGAAGTGCAGCTTGTGCATCAGGTGCATTAGGAGCTGTAGCAGCTGCTGTGCCAAGCACAACTAACCCAGCATGTTTAACTGGTTTGCTTGCTGCAACTGGCAACTCAACACCATACCATGTTCCAACTGAACTTAGAGGTTACCTTAATGACGATCACGTAAGATCAAAATCAGTCGCTTTGTTCGGTGAAATGTATTACGACCTTTCAGATGCTACTCAGTTAACTGTTGGGATGAGATATAACGATGACACGGTTAAAGATTCCATCATGACCTGTTTAGCAGATTTTGATTGTCCTAATTACCCTAAATCACAATTCCTTACTGGTGAATATAAGATGTTCCCAACTACTGTGGTTGTTGCAAATGATGCTTTTGCTTATAAATTAGCTATCAAGCATGATCTTTCTGATAATCAAATGGTATATGCAAGTTATACAACAGCTACTAAAGCTGGTGGAAATAATCCAGTAATTGGAAGCGTAGCAGATCCATACGATCCTGAAGAAACAGGTGTTTTTGAAATGGGAACAAAAAGCATCCTATTTGATGGAGCAGTTTTATTTAATGCTTCAGTGTTCATGAACTCAACAGACGGTATGCTTATTTCAAATATTGAAAATGCTGGCTCAAAGAACTATAACGTTGATGCAGAAATTGCAGGGTTTGAAGGAAATATGTTAGCTTACTTAAGTGAAACTTTTAGTATTGACATAAATTGGTTGCTTGTTAATAGTGAAATGGGCGAATCAGCAATGCCTGATCCTCTTAATCCAGCTCAATTAGCTACTATGTTAGATGTTAATCCTGCTTTATGGACTCCAGGTGTTGGCTGTGCAACAGCAACTGGTTTATGTCCTCCAACAGCATTTGGAGCTGGCGTTGGTGGCCTTCCTTTTGATCCTGCAGGAGCAGTTCAATACGGTTATGGAATTAATGCCGCTGGAAACCCAGTAGTCTTGTTTAAATCAGCTGGTTACTTATGTTTACAACCATTCAATCCATTAGGTGGAGTTCCTTGTGCAGATGTGCCTAATCCCGTATCTCTAAAAGGTAATACATTACCTCAGTCACCTAAATCATCATATGGTGTAGGAATAAACAATGACTTTATAAATGAAAGAGGAATTACATCAGTAAGACTTTCATATAGATATCAGGGTGAGAGAGAAGGCAATGTCTTTAATCAAGCTAGAGCAAGAATGGCTGCAACTTCTTTTATAGATCTTACAGCTACATTTAGACCTAGTAATGCTAATTGGCATGTTAAGTTCTATGCTAAAAACTTAGCTGATGATCAGCCTATTGGAACTTGGTCTGCAGCTAGTGCGCTTCAGGGTGGAGCACAGTTTGCTACTTATTCTGATCCAAGAACATATGGAATGTCTTTTGGAACTTCTTTTTAGAAGATAGACTTGTTTAATAAAAAGGCTGGTTTACCAGCCTTTTTCTTTTTTGACAGTTTCTTTTATTTCTTCAGCAAATAATTGATCATATTTATATATATAATTTGTATGCAATTTATAGTTAATTTTTATTCTATTTAGCCTACCCTAGGCAAGTTAATAGACACTATAAGGGGATTTCATGTCATATATAAAATTGTTGAAGAATGCATTATTACTTAATTTAGTCTTTATTTCTGTTGCAGCTACTGCACAAGAGATAGAAGAGGTTGTTGTCACAGCAACCAAAAAAGCGGAATCTATTCAAGATGTTGCTATTTCAATTGAAGCTTTTACAGCCGACCAATTAGCGAGAGATCAAGTTTACGACTTATCAGATTTAGCTGAAGTTGTACCGGGTCTTGAAGTTTCTAAAGGTGTTGGGTCTGGTTCAGCATTTAGTATGAGAGGTATTGGTTCTTATGGAGTTGGCGCTGCTGTTGTTTCATCAATGGTCACATCAGTTAATGGTCATAGTACAAATGTTAGCACTATGAATGATATGGGCTTTATGGATCTTGAAAGAATCGAAGTTCTAAAAGGACCTCAGGGAACTTTATTTGGAAGAAATTCAGTAGCTGGAGTTATTAACTTAGTAACAGCAAGACCTTCAAATGAAGTTGAAGGAAGTTTTTCTGTTGAAAGAGGTAAATGGGGCAAAGAAACGACTACTGCTGTTATCAATGTTCCTTTTTCTGATTCTATAAGATCAAGAGTTGCTTTTTCATCAAACAAAAGAGATGGAATGGTTATTAATGGAAACACTGGCAATACAATGGACGATAGAAATGATCTAGGTCTTAGACTTTCATTAGACTGGGATATTTCTGATCAAACACAATTAAAATTAACTTACTCAGAGCAATCTAGTGACGATAATAGACCACAAGAAGAAGTTTCATATTGTAAGCAAGACATGTTTTATGGATGTAGTCCTTATGTGAAAGGCGATATAAATACTTCAGCGGATACAAGAGGCACAGTAACTGGTCTTTTTGGTTTCTTTGCCTTATTTGATAATGGTGGAACAGTTCCAAATAGGTATGGTTCTTCTTTATCCCAAGGATTTGAGACTTTGTATCTTGATAGAGAGCCTGTGCATGAGCAAGATATGTCAATTGCCAACTTAGAGCTTATCCATGATATTAACGATTCATTAAAAATGGTTTTTAAGTACTCTTATGACAATAGAGATTTCTATCAAATGAATGATAACGATGGAAGTGTATCCTCTATTCCTTTGACGGGTGCCGGCGCCCCTTTAGGATTGCCTCCAATCTCAGCTAACTTATGTTTCGGAACTTCAACTAGAGAATTTTGTGAAGTTGTTAATTCTGAACGTGGTTATGATTTTTCTGAAGTAAGCACTTGGTCAGATCAAGCTGAAATTAATATTATTTCAGACTACGAAGGTCCGGTTAACTTTACAGTTGGTTATTACAACTTCGATCAGAGAAGTGATAATGAATATAGGGTCCAGACTGCTGGTACTCAGATGATGACTAGCTTTGCAAATCATCCTTATAATGCTGTTTTCAAAGGAATGGGCATAGACTTTTCAGGCAAAGGTGGAATTGCAGCCTATCAAGCAATATTAGGAGCTTTAGCAACTGGTTTTGCAAATCCTACAGTTTTAGGTGCTGCTCTAGCATCTGATAATGCAGTTGTCCCTTGGGATCTAGGCGGAACAATTAATGACCAGCATGTAAGAATTAAATCAAAAGCTTTGTACGGTGAGATATATGTAGATATCTCAGAGGCAACTAAACTTACAGTTGGACTTCGTTATAATGACGATACTGTAGTTGCTACTACATATAACGACTTAGCTGGACAAAAATGGGTTGCATATGGCGGAGCTCTTAAACCCAATGTGAATAAAATGGCTTTAGGATTTACAACTAGAGCTGTTCAAGCAGATGATGCTTTTGCTTACAAGCTTGCGTTACAGCACGATATTTCAGATGACCTCATGGTTTATGGAAGTTACACAACAGCTACTAAAGCAGGTGGTGTTAATGCTGGATCAAACCCAGGTACTTACGATGCAGAAGAGAGTGCAGTTTTAGACTTCGGTATTAAGAGTATTCTTCTTGATGGTGCAATGCTTCTTAACATGAATATATTTAGCAATGATAATAAAGGAATGCTATTGGCTACCATTGAGGATACAGGATCTCATAACTACAATACTGATGCTGAAATCATCGGTTTTGAAGGTCTTATGTCTGTATATTTATCAGAAACTGATTTGGTTGAGTTTAGCTGGTTAAGATCTAACAATAAAATTGTTAGTGAAACTATGGCAGTGAACTATATGAACCCTACAGGAGCTACTGGAACTGCTTCATACCTAGGAGCTGTTGATCCTTCAGGCGTAGGAGCTATTACAGCTGCTGTTGCTAATAATGGTGTTGTTGCTTATAGATCTGCCGGTTTTAATTGCACAACACCATTTGTATTTACAACTGGTTGCCCTGCAGCAGCTGGTGTTGAAGTAAATATGAAAGGTTTTACATTACCGGGAACTACCGACCTATCATATAGCTTTGCTTATACAAAAATGTTTAATTCAGACTTAGGTATGACTTCAGCAAGACTTGCATACAGATATAGAGGAAAGGCAAATGGTGATCCTTTTGGAATGGCTAGATTCGATATTCCTGCCCAAAAAACAATTGATCTTTTAGTTAGATATACACCTAATGATGCCAATTGGTATACAGGCTTCTATGCTAAAAACTTAATGGATAACAGACAGTTAAATTCAATACGTGCATCTAGCAACCTACAAGGTGGGATGCTTTATGGTTCATTTACTGATCCTAGAACATACGGTTTCCAGTTTGGAACATCTTTCTAAGATATAAATAAGATATTTTAAAAGCCCAGTTTACTGGGCTTTTTTTTTGCTACATACTACCTCTATGATAAAGCCTTTACCCTATAGTTCCGATCCAGTAATTGTTTCTCTAGATATGTGTGATCACAACAAGCATATGAACGTAAACTATTATTACAGGATGTTCGATGACTCTTATACCTCAATGTATATAGAAGAATTAGACTTCTCTCCAGAATATATCGCTAGCGGCTTTTCGACATTTACCCTTGAGGACAGCATAAGGTACCTTAAAGAGTTCAGGCTAGGTGATAAGGTTTATCCATCATTTCATTTAAATAATGTTAATAATAAATTACTACACTTTGTAGGTATATTGCTTAATGATGAGAACGAGCTTGCAGCAATTTTTGAAACAGTACTTGGCCACATAGACCTAAATGCAAGAAAGGTAACAGACTTTAAAGAGCAAAGACTTCAGAAGCTATTAAGCTACATGGACAGCAATACGATTGATAATGACTTTCCTTTTGACCTTAAGCTAAAAATTAAGGATCTATAGATCATGATTAGAGCTCAATTATTTCTATTCCTTTTATTGTTAATACCCAACCTTTATTCTGACTCTTTCACCATCATGAATCTTAATGCTCAAAATCTATTTGATACTCTTGATGATGATGGGAAGGATGACAAGGCATTCCTTCCTTTGAAAAGCAAACAATCATTTGAACATATTGACTCATGTCACAACATTAACGTTAAGTCTTGGAGAATGGAATGTTTATATCTTGACTGGAATGAAGAAACTAAAGAGGCTAAGTTAGCTAATTTAGTTCAAAATATTATTTCATACGAGGAAAAGGGCGCTGATATTATTGCATTACAAGAAATTGAAAACGAAAATATACTTGAACAACTTTTTAACTTGCTCAAGCCATATGGTTATATTGATTTTGTTTTACTTGAAGGCACTGATAAGCGCGGCGTAGATACTGCTTTCATATCTAGAATCAAAATGAGTAATCCTAAATTACATTACGTTAACTTTTCTCCACAATTTGAAAAAAAAGATACTCGACCAATTTTAGAAGTTAGTATTTTATTTAATGATCAAAATGTAAGACTATACAACGTTCATTTTCCATCTAATTTCAATGATCTCCAGATGCGAATCGAGTCCTTTGATTTACTAAAAGAACTTCATGTTGCTCATTCAGATGCCTCAATTGCTCTTGGTGATTTTAATTTAAACTCTAAAGATGATCGAAGAAAAAGCGTATATAAAAATCAAGAAGATCAATGGTATGTTGCTCACAGAGAAGGCTGTCAATCTTGTAAAGGTTCTTATTACTATGGATACGGAAAGTCGTGGGATTTCCTTGATACAATTTTCGTTTCAAGAGACAGAGGTATAGCTTTTGATAAAGAAAGCATTAATGTTTTAAAAACAGATTTTAATACTTATAAGGACTCAGGAAAGCCGCATAGGTTTGACCCTAAGACTAAGAAGGGTGTCTCTGATCATTTTCCAATGGTTGCCAGAATTAACTTAAATTAAGTTAGTTTCTGAGTTTGTGATTCCAAAAATGCGCTGCAATAAGCATTGATCCGCATAGTACCGTTGTAACAACCTCAAGCGTCGTACTCAGAAACAATGCAATAAATAGGCCTAAGGTACCAATTAATCCTAAAATCATTGGCTCAGGTCTCTTGTGGTCGTAATAGGCAGAAGGAAAGCTTATGAGACCTACTATAAATACAAATATTAATAAGATTGGATGAACTAGCTCTTCAGAGAGAGTTAAGAAACTTGCAGATCCAACTCCACCCCATATTAATAAGCTAAAAAGAACGCAGTGAATAACGCAGAGTCCTGAAAAAAATATCCCTAGTTTATCTTTCATGAAATGATCTTAGAAAAGAGTTTTTATTTTCTCCATCCGCCTCTATCAAATATTCTTAGATACGTAAGCTGATCATGGTCAGAATCATTTATTACTTTACAGTAGTCACCTGACTCTATAAGGATGACATCGCCTGATGAAAGATCGTATGAGTCCTTATGTTCAATTCCATAAGAAGGATTAGATCCGTGACCTTCGTCAGAATTTGCGTACTCAACAACTTCCATAGTTCCTCTACCGTTCGTAATAATATACACAACATCTGAGTCTATTAGTTTGTGGCCATGAGTAGATTTACTTGGCTGAATTACAGTTTTACTTGCAATGACTCTTTGAAGAAGATCGTTTGTCCATACGGCATAGTCTTCATTAACATTATGTGGAGACCCGCCAATTCTAAAATTATTATATTTTTTTGCCATGATTTTATTATCCTTAAAATCTCAATTATAGTTATTTAAAAAGAACATGCTAGTAATATCAAGCTATAACGATTGATATTTACATTTTTTTCAATATAATTCGTTTACGCCCCTTTGATTTCAGCTTGCCGGCGTTCTAAATAGGCTAAAGAGAGAACCTTGAACGCATCTTCCTTTTACGCTGAATTATTAACTTTATTTTAAGGAATAATTATGAGCAAAATATATACAAACCCAGAAACGATTGGTCTTCATGCAGGATGGAGAAAAGATGAGAACACAAATTCCGTTGCTGTACCTATTCATCAAACTTCAAGCTTTCTTTTTGATGATTGTGACCATGCAGCAAACCTATTTTCTTTATCTGAAGTTGGAAATATTTATTCAAGAATAATGAATCCTACTTGTGCGGTTTTGGAAGATCGAATTGCAGCATTAGAAGGCGGAGTAGGGTCTCTGGCTGTGGCTTCTGGTCAAGCAGCTTCAGCAATTGCTATACAAAATATTGCTAAAAATGGAGATAACATTGTTGCTTCATCCCACTTATATGGAGGAACTTATAACCAATTTAAAAATTCAATGTCAGATATGGGCATTGAGGTAAGGTTTGTTGATCCTGCTGACCCACAAAATTTTATAAATGCTACTGATAACAAAACAAGAGCATATTACGGTGAGGTGCTTCCCAATCCAAGTTTTGAGGTATTCCCTATTTCTGAAGTTGCAGAATTAGGCAGACCCCTAGGAATCCCATTAATTGTAGATAACACTGCTGCTCCAGTTATTTGTAAGCCTTTTGATCATGGCGCAACAATAATAATTCATTCAACAACTAAGTTCATTGGCGGTCATGGCACATCAATCGGCGGCATAATTGTTGATAGTGGTAACTTTGACTGGGAATTATTTCCTGATAGACAGCCAGCATTAAATACACCTGATGCCTCTTATGGAGGAGCCATATGGACTGAAGCTGTTAAACCTCTTGGACCAATAGCTTATATACTAAAAGCTAGAACTACGATTCTAAGGGATATGGGTGCAGCAATGAGTCCTTTTAATGCCTTTATGTTCATTCAGGGTCTTGAAACATTAGCTTTAAGAATGAGAGAGCATTGCGCTAATGCCGAGAAGGTAGCTCAATACCTTACAAATCATAATTCAGTAGAAAAAGTAATATACCCATCCGTGATGGAGGGCTATGCCAAAGAAAGAGCCGACAAGTATTTAACTCGAGGTAATGGTGGATTAATGGGGTTTGAGATCAAAGGTGGCGTAGAAGCAGGCAAAAAATTTATTAATGCTCTTGAGATGGTTTATCACGTTGCAAATATTGGTGATTCTAGAAGTCTCGCTATTCATCCAGCAAGCACTACTCACAGTCAGCTTTCAACTGAAGAGCTTGAATCAACTGGTATTTCTCCAAGCTTTGTAAGGCTTTCGATTGGTCTTGAACATATAGATGATATTATTGCAGACTATGAACAAGCACTTTCTAAAATCTAAATAATATTTTGAGTCAGGAGTTAGTTACATACATAGTTCTTGGCTCAAAGACTAGATTGAAGAACGTAAAATTACCTTCTGCCAACAAGTACGAAGAGTTTATCTTATCAAATCAAACTGAAACACTAACGAATGAGAATCATATAGATCAATTAATCTCTAGTGCAAAAGGTGAGATAATTGTTCTCCTTCCTCCTTCCTCTTTTCCTAACAATGATGCTAAAGAAGCATTAAAAAAAATTGCTCTTATAGGGCTATCTTCTTGGGGGTGGTTTGAATTCTCGCAAGCAAGAAAGAACATTATGCAGAATATAAAAAGAGTGAGCACTATGGTCAGAAGTATTCCCAACCTCGAGCAGGGCATCTACTTTAGCAAGCGATTATATTATTCAGTTGGAGGAATGGGTGTCTTTGGCTCGACTCCTTTTTCAGAAATTTCAAAAAGATTTTATTCAAGAATAGATCCACAAAAACCTCTCCCAGCTCTTATAATAAGAACTAAGAATCTTAATTTAGATTAATGACAATGACATACCTTATAAAAGCAGAAAATCTTAGTTATAAAATTAACGAAAAAAAGCTTTTTCAAAATATTTCATTTGAAGTAAATGCTAGCTCAGCAATTCACATCACTGGATCTAATGGGTCTGGAAAAACAACTCTCTTAAGAATCATTCTAGGCATCTCAAAGCCAACGAGAGGTAGTATTGAGACAAACCTAACTTCTGATATGTGTTATTTAGGACATAAAAATGCTTTAAAACAGTATCTTACAGTTGAAGACAACCTCATTCTTCAAAGCATTCAGCATAATAAGCTCTTAGACACACTCCTTAAAGACATAGACTTGTATGACAAGTTAGACGTGGTCGTATCTAATCTTTCATTTGGACAGCAAAAAAAAATAGCGCTATTAAAACTTTTTCTTAATGAATCAGAGTTATTGGTTTTGGACGAACCTTGTGTAGGTTTAGATGGCAAAGCTCAGACCTTTTTGACGTCTTTCCTTCAAGAAGAGCTAGGCAAAAATAAATCAATAATTTTTTCTTCTCATATTAATTTAAACATAGATGCTAAATCTATAAACCTTGATAACTGAAAGATATGAATATTTTATATTTTGAATTTCTTAAGCTTAGAAAAAAATCTAGAGGTTGGCTGGGCCCAATCCTTGTTTTTATTTTGATAATGACAGCCTTTCCTCTAACAGTAGAATTCTTAAATGAAGATTTAGAACAAGCCTTTTTTTCTATACTGTGGATTGCTGTTTTATTGG
>Ga0209815_1001811_pt1 | contig 13612 bp, 14 predicted proteins | sample CoawatmetaG00DNA_FD_187507 | JGI IMG/M metagenome (GOLD analysis project Ga0209815, IMG submission 187507) | Marine microbial communities from the West Antarctic Peninsula - Coastal water metaG002-DNA (SPAdes) (version 2) | ecosystem: Environmental > Aquatic > Marine > Coastal ...
AATCTACTGAAATCTGTAGGGCACCACGTGCTGAGATTTGCATTACACATGAACTAGACATACCTAATTTTAGGATAGCCAATACTTGTGATAGAGGCCATGCATAGCCTTGTGATAATGTACCATTCACATTGGTTGCAAAGATACGCTTACCTGTATAAGAACCATCTGCTGCACCAACAGTAACAACCAAGTTACCATCTTCTGTCTTAACAGTAAAGTTAGGTTCAATGTCGCCATAGATTGCTGCGACTTGTTGTAATTCTGCTACTTTCGCTTTGGTAGGTTCAAATGCGATATCCCATTCAACACCTTTGAATGTAACAGTCTTTAATGTTTGATCGATAATCTCTTTACTCATAAAGCGATACTGATCTTTATTACCATCACCATCTTTAAATAACAAATGATCAGGCGTATCAACACCATTGCGATCACGTGTTACTACTGTGACAGTAGCATTCTCTGATTGAGTTGAATATGCACCAAGTCCAGAAACTCCTGCTAAGAAGCCTAGATTACCCATACCGATTTCACCTTGAAACTCAGGTGCAGCATTGTGCAGTTTACCTTTTAAGATAACTGTGCGATCTGCGTTCATTGCGTCAAGTGTTGTTTCTGTATCAGAACTTGTTAATTTAACTGCTGTAAATCCAGCGGGACCTGCTGTGTGTTTTACAATATCTTGTATTACGTCACGTGTATTCATTTACTTCTCCAATTTTAATTAATATTATTATCAATTAGTGTTACTATTATACAACATAAATTATATTTGTCAAGGTATATTTTACATTTACCTTGACTTTTATATTATCCAATGATATACCCATAGTCCTTAACTGCTGCCTTCAACTTATCATCTAGTTCAGTACCATACTTACTCATACCTAACTCAGTTACTAAGTACGTTTTGAAGAATCGTTCTAGCATTTCATCCATCGTCATGGCAACTTGTGTACTCTTGTTCATATTACTTAACACCATATTATTAGTAAATTGCTGCGTCCGAATATACTTACAGTAAATAGCGAAGGCTTGGAATGGCATATTCTCTATGAACAATGCCTCTTCTGCCCTCTCTACATAATTGTCAATTCCATATTCACGTAGTACCATACTTCGGATGCCCGGAGAGAAATTTTCCCCATCTGATAACTTCCTTAATTTGCTTTCCACTGTTATACACTTATTCAACGCATTATTTACTACCGCAGGCAGGATACACATGTTTGCAAGTGTATCATTGGTATCTTTAGCGAACTGATACAATCCTTTATGATCAACATAACCTGTTGATCGGTGGTTAATCAACGTTTCCCAAGTATCCTTGAGAATAGCCTTTTGGGATACAATGTGTTCAAGTTGTGTATCAGGCTTATTTTGATTACCATCTGTAAATACAGATAATCTAACAAGCGAGGCATCTTTTTTCATACTTTGCATAAAGTTTGGTACTACACCTACCTCTACGAACAACGTCTGATTAATAGCATTGTAACCAATTTCTAAACCTTTCCATGTTAACGGCTTAAATACCTTACCAATTTCAATTTCATCATCGCGCACAACACCATAAACCATTGCTCGTGCTGCATCAGAAATCATACGGAACCGATTGGCTTTCTCTTGCTTATTCACATTCTGTGCTAGTAAATTCAAAGGCCTGTGTCGTGAAACCATATACAGCATTTGATCTAATTTAGTTCCAGACATTTTGCCACTTAACATATTTGTATTATTTCTTGACGCTTCATATGCCATTACAATAAATATTGTTAGTGTTGCAACAATTGCTTCATCATCATTTACATACGCAAATTGATCTGCAATAGATGAACGTAATTCACCATTTGATTTTAATTCTTTGTCTATACTTAATAACATATCATCTAGACGTTTAATAAAATCAAGATAAAGATCCTCATACTTGCCAAATGTGTCTTTACCATCTGCTAACCGAGCCACGTGATCATTCATTTTTGAGACCTTTGGACTACATGCTACAATCATTAACCGCAATGCGAAATCTCTTGAAACTTTGGCTTCTTCCACTTTATAAGACATAAAGAATTTGCCCAATCGTTCAGACAAGTAATTCATTTCCTCATTATATTTTTCTGATAACGCATTGTAACACAAGTCAATATCAGTTACAGGCGTGCTTGTAGAATTTGGCGTTACAAATAGTTCTGTTCTTTCGGCTGCACTAGGGTTTGAGTAATATTTAAGCGTCATTAATTCTCTATCAAAGATTGCAACATACATCTGATTAATGATAGTTAGAAGTTTCTCTCGTTCATCGTCAGTGTTTGATTGCAATTTCAATTCATCGTAAATTTCTTCATTGGTGAAATTCTCAAAGGCAAGCATACGTGAAAGACGTACAGAGTTAACAGGGGTAGTAGACGAATAAAATGCAAAATCACTTTTATTGAACTCAATTGCACCATCTTCATCTACATTTACATCATCTAAGTTTAGGTGCATACCATCACCCTCATATGACCCATTGAAGGCAACTGATAGTGAAATAGTACGCTGTTGTCCATCAATAAGATCAAAGATGAAATCAACTTTCTTCTTAACATACGTCATATTTTTACGATTTAACAGTGTAGCATTCTCGCCTTTAGTAATGATGTGTAGCGGAATCTCTAAAGAAGTTTTAACAGTATCCTCATAATGTTGAATAGAGTGGCGTGCACATGTTAATTCTGGGATTGCCATGCCATTAAATATGCTAGACATCACATGCATCATCTTCAATGGTCCGTATACAGGAGAACGCTGTCCATGTGCGATTGCAAGTTTATTACCATCATCACCATCTACCATGTCTATATATGCGGATACACTATAATGCTTGTATGCTGCGTTGCCATATTTGAATGATGATTCTGAATTTGCTGCTCTGCCTTGGGACACTTTTGCTAATTGAACTGCACCCATAATATTCTCTCTTTGATTTAATTAACTTACTTAACTATTATATCGTAAAGAGCCTTACATGTCAAGCGCAAACTACAATTATTTTAATTTTAATAATTCATTATTAGTATCAATTACTTGCTTTAATATACTACTACCAGTAAATTCATGGAATGCCAATGTATCTTTCGGAAAACAATAACCAGAAAATCCTAGTGTACCATTCTCATTCTCTGCTTTCATATGACTAGGACCTACATTCTCAAAGTCTGCTAATATATCAGTCATAGTAGAGTAGTTGTAATCAAACTCAGTCGTCTTACTATACACTTCATGGAAAAATGCTACCTTAGTAGCCAACCATGTGTTGTGTACGTATTTCACCATGCAAGATGTATTTCTATCAGTCAACCAAAACTTAGTTGGATTTAATGCTTGACATAATAGTCGTTCCCAGAACTCTCCCTCTATGCGACAACCATTTGCTACACCAATGATTAAGGTTTTCTGATTATCAAAATCTTCTTTAGCAGTTTCAGCCCGTAAAAACTCTGGGCAATAGGTAACGTTAGTGGGATACTTAGACATCATATCAGGCGATACAGTACTCTTCAATAAAATATGAATATTCTCATTAAGTGACATCAATTCATCAATCACTGATCGTACTATACTATCATCACACTGATTATTATCTAACGAGGGAGTAGGTACTGCGACTATAGCACATGTGGCAGTAGTGTAATCGGATATGATATTATCAGGATGTACTTTAGGATCAATGCGTGTCACTGTAACTTCGGTTACATCTTCAATATAATCTGCAAATGTTTTACCAACAAATCCACAACCTACCACTAGCATATGTTGTGCTTTGCCAAATTCAATTTTCTCTGAATCTAGTACTTCTTTTTTCAGTCGGTTAGACTGATCAATATAACTATACATCTGATCTTTAAATCCCTTGTAACCTGATCGCATCCAATGATCTTGTGCTAAATTAGCATTGTTATCTAAATTACGAATAGTAGTCAACAACTTTGTCCTTAACCCCATAATAACTCTCCTTGTTACTTAAATTGTGCTGCGAAGGGATCGAATTCTGCACCACACTTCGCTGCACATACTCCCAACTTACCATCTTCTATACTTTTCTTCGCCCAACTGTCCTGAATGTCTTTCATCACGCCTGTTTCAAATACACCTTTGATACCATGTATTTTAGCACTTAGTGCATCTTTACCACCAGCGTTGTCAATGAAATCCCATATCTGTTCTACTTTGGGATCATCATGCCACCACTTGTACATTCTGCCCGCTGTCCAACAACATGGCATTAGAATACCTTCTGCGGTAATAAATATGTTCTTATCTTTCGCTACCTTACAATTAATCTTAGCAGTGTCGTAGTACTGTTTCATTGAACCATAAGTCTTTTCTATTTCGGCTTGCTTCAATAATTCCAAGTTCTGATGCTCTGCTTTCTTAGGCTTTGCAAGTACTTGTGTTTCTGCACCTTTACGATTCTTACCTTGGTGTGTTTCTTTCTTCTCACTAGTTGCACTAATAAATCTGCCTGTCTTTTTCTTAATGAACTTCTCAACACCCCATTCTTTTGCTAGTTGTTCTGCTCGTTCTACATCACATTCACTATGCTCAAAGATTAGATAATCCCACCTTGCTCTACCGCCCGCGTTGATGAATGCTTTCATGTTTCTCTCAACAAGTTCCCACTTCACGCCTTGACGATACAGATGGTTAGTTTCTTCTAGACCATCAACACTAAATATCACTACACCATTCTTACCGATAATCTTTGCTAGTTGTTGCCACCATTCCACAGATCGTGCACCAGCATTTGTATTCATACTAAGCCACATTTCATCATTACAGTCACGGAACCACTCAAATATTTCTAATGTATCTGAGGCAGAAATAGGATCACCTAGATTACCACACATGTACATAGTATTCAATTGTGATATGAAATCTGCTGGGAACATATCAATGCAATCATCTAGCGATAACTCAGCAAGATTATTTTTAATATGCTTATTGACTGCTCCGCCATTTTCATTTCTATCACACATAGTGCAAGATGCATTACATCGTTGCGTAATCTCTAAGTGTAATTGTTTTATATCTTTATACTTGTACATCAATAAATTCCTTTTAATACTTCAATCATCTAACATGAGTTTTACATTAACGCCTGGACCCATCTCACTGGGTAATCCACCATGCTCTTCCATATAATGTTTAATCACTGCGCGATACCATAACTGACTGTTATGATGTGCTACCTTATTAAATTTGTATATAGAATCATTATCTGCTTTCATTGTGCTAATAGCACGTGCTGCTTCTCTTTGTAACTCTCTTAAATTATAATCGTCTAAGATTACGTCCCACAATTCATCATCCATTAATTCTCTATTCCTTGTAACCTAACTAACATTGCATCTTCTGCTTTCTTAAATTTGTATGAAAATACACGTTCACCATTTGATCGAAGACCACTTGATTGAAATGTAAAATCTTCTTCGTACTTAAATCCCATGTTACATATTCTACCAGTAATTCTACTTGACACGACTAGATACATATACATTCCATCAGAATATTCGGTTGAATAAATAAAGTCTTCTACTGTAAATGTAACAATTTCGTCCATTCTACTTTATTCCAATTACCATAAATCTATCATACAACTCAGTTTTTAATGTACCTTTGTATAGAATGTTAGACATGTTATACTTCGCTGTTGTATCTTCTAATGTATTTACGCAATTGGTATGTTGTATGTTTTCAAAATAATCATTTGTCTGTAATACCACAATTGTACCTAATGGTAGGTTATCAAACCAATTATCAGGCATGTGTTCACAACTAGTATTAATTACAATATCTATATCTTTACACAAACTTGAACCAGATTGTGTATTTTTAATATCATTACCCACCCATTCAATAGTAGATGCATCTAATGTTATTGGTACTAATCTACCACTTTGAGTCTCGGTGGCTGACATCTCTTTGATATGATCTATCACTGTGTCGTCTATGTCAATTGAATACATCTTATCTATAGAGAATCTTTCAAACAACATGTGTGCAATAAAATTATACCATGCACCAAATATTGCTACATTTCCTAATACATTCTGATCAACTACTTTGCTTAATTCTTCAACTAACCACTTCTTACTAGCAATCTGTCCACGACTATAGAAATCATTAAAGTCTGGTACTACTTCGTCATCAAATGACATTATGAATCTATATGCTGTGTGGGTGTATTCATCATTCATGTAATATCTGACGAAACCCATTAGAGCAGACTGCGTCACATCATAATCAGGCAAGTCTTTATGCATTGTACAATTATAAAAACTGCGCATTATTTGCTCGTCATACTCTATAGAAGAATTATCCATATGCGAAAGTCGTATCAATAGATCACGTTTACGATAACCATTATCATGCATCAATGCCTTGAATAGTAAATCAAAATCTTCTGCATACGCTGTACCAATAAAGTATTCTTGCAACCCATACAACCATGCATGTCTATTAACAAAATCAGACTGATTCATTGAACACTTTCTTCAACCATTCCCAATCATTGATCTTCTTTAATGCATCAGGATTGTCTTTGTAATCTTCACCAAAACCTTTACCTTGCTCTGCGCCTATCAATGCATACTCACCGAATGGTCTATTTTCACCACGCGATGTCCACACTGCTAAACGATATGCATCGTCTATTTGCTTATTGTGATCTATGATGTTACTCGCTAGTTTTGTACATTCACGAAACGCACTGCGCCATGTATTGAAAGGATCTGTATTGAATGCAGTAATGTTTGCAATCTCAAACAATGGTTTGAACTTTGCACCAATACTGGTAGTCATGTCTACCTTGAAGTCGGTTGTCGCTAATAGATTCTTCTTAGGGAATAGTTTCACACCACCATATCCATAAACTAAATCATTAATAGGGTTATGACTTCGGTATGTAAACACACACTCTGTCTCAGGCACGCCAGGATACGCTTCACGACTCGCACTAGGTTCAAATTTGAAACCAAAGTTTTGACTGATAATTGCATCAGCATCTACTACATAAAAATAATCAGTAGACGAGGTTTTAGCCGCTGCTTGGTGTGCATTAAGTAACCCATCAATACCATCTACTCTGCGGGCGTGTGGTACTACTTTTAATAAGTTGTGGAAATTCTCATCGGCTGATGGTTCACCGTATGAGAGCATTATTACATCTAACATATACTATCCTTATAGTTGTTAATCATTATATAATAGTTTAACTCGTTTGTCAAGTTAAAAAATACTAGCAATCTCTTTCATATTTTGATACGAATAGTACACACCGCTTGGGGTATCACCAGTTACAAACAATTCTTTATTGTTATTCATCACTTCGCTTATTAGATTAATGTATGCTAATTGTGCTTGACAATTCTTTGTATTAACATAATTAATTTCATATTGCCAAATATTACTCACTTGCAGGAATACATTGTTATCAGTGCCAAGTGCATTAACCAACTTGTCCCATTCTGTTACCATATTAAGTTTCATATAAGTATGATTCAAACTTTGTATTTGTGCCCAATCGGATAACCAAGTGTCACCTACTTCTTCCATAAAACTATTAACTAATTCTTCATCATATGTGATCGTTGCATCATCTATGTCATATACATCATGAATGTATTGCTTGTTCGCTTGATAAAATCCAATGAAATCTTTTCCATCCCAATTGGTTATCAGAAATTCAACCCACCATAATGCTGCTTCACTGAAATCTGTCCATATAACTTTCTCTAATGTTTCTCTCGCATTTATCATATGCATGAACTGGTGTAACCCACTAGCAGGACAAGTCATAACGTTATGACTGTATACGATTTCACCTTTTGGTGGTACAGATTCAGTATTGGTTATGTATAATACAATCTTATCCATATACTTATAACCGTATAGTTCCTCTTTATCTTCACTGATATTTTCAGATATTCGTATGATCTCTTCTTTTGTATTACTTGAAAAGTTCGTGTCTAGAAACCATTCTTTTGTCTCTTCAATATCATCTTCTGGATAACAACAATACTTTTCATCTCGTATACTATACGGAAAATTATGTATGTACATATCATTCTTCAATGCTATATGTATCAATGTATCTAAACAGCCTTCACCATTTTCTTTTGCTTTACTAAATTTATCAGTAGGTTTAAGATACATTGGAGTATAATCATCGTGTACATGCTGTTCGCTACTCTCGTACACAGGGGAAAATTCGCGTTTTCTAGCAATTAGGTTAGGATATTCTAATAACTGATATGATTTAAGATTGATAACAACACATTGCGGATCAAATCCTGGCATCTCTGTGTCTGGTCGCTTATCAATAATATGACCAGATGCTAACCAATCTGTCTTAGACCACTCATTGTCATAAGTACTCAGTAAGTTCTCTTCGAACTCTCCTGATAGGGGCCATGATCCTTCAAACCATATCACTGCTAACTCAAAATTCATTTGTGATACACTTTTTAAATTCTGTTTGAATGTGTTATGATCAAACTCATTGGTAACAAGTACACAATGCTCACAGGCATTTGTCATTGATATTTCAGCGATCTTTCTTAGTTTGGTTACGTACTCGACATGCTCAGATAAATTATCTATCATAGCACCATTGGAAATGAAATGAACGATACGCTTATTACGTCCCATTTTCATATATGAATTGTTATACATTTATTGCCTATTTAATTGTGGTGATCTTCGTCTAATTTGGTGTTTAATTGATCAGATAGTTTCTCAATCTCTTTCTTGTTCGCGGATATCTGATCAGACTGTGCTATATCTAATAACGCTTGCATACGTCTGCCTTTTTCTATATCTGTATCAAGATGCAAATGTTTGTTTACTATTTTTTCAAGTTTAAGCAAGTGCAGTCTGTCGTTCTGTACATAGCGCCAAGTATAACCTTTTTTACTATACACACCAAACACTGACTCACCCCAACCTATTTTAACAATAATAGCATCTTCATCATTTAATACAACGGAGTCACCTTCGTTGAATGAAGGATTCATTTTGAACTTGATACCATGCATTAGATTAGTAGCAAAGTCTTTAAACCAAAATGCGGCTGATATGGATACTAAGATAGCAATCCATGGCCCTATGATGTCAACAAATTCCATGCCAAGTGTATCAAATACGTCCATTATTGCTTACCCCCTAATATATACAACTACATGTATTTATACTAAGACCACATTAATTTGGCTTGCATTGCTTGCGCTTCGTCACCTACATTGAATCTAATACTTAGATTATTGTTTGCTACATCATCATTGATAAGACCCCAATCCCAATCAACTCCCTGTTTCCCTACATGATCTTCCATCCATGGTCGATAATGATCATTGGGGTCAGATGATTCAGGACTACGTGGCCACCTCACTACTATAACAATAGTGGCTGGATCGTGTGTTCTAATTTTCATTTATTATCACACGCTTTTCTTACTTCTTCATCTAACCAATGTGATATCACTGGTTCTATATACTTTGCATTTGCATTGACTTTTAATATGTCGTTGAATAGCAATGTTCCATTCGTTAAAGGTAAACCGATATAACTCTCTATTGAATTTAAATACGATTGACCATACAAATATAATAACTCTTGGGAAACAAACATAGGATTTAATGGTAATAGATTACCAATTGCTTGCTGAAATACAGGGGTAGTCTCTTTGCCTCGTACTCTGGTTTGCTGATGATTCAATATATTAACATCGCGACCAATAACTAATATCTTTACATCAACATACTTACTTGCTTCATTTATAAAATCATCGTAATTAGGTTGTAACTCAATGCCTTTATAAATGAAAGGACAACTAATACTAGTAACAAACACATCTGACATATCCCAATCAAACTCACTTAACTTAGTTGGATTAATCCAATACTCTGCAAATGGTTCTTGATCATGACCTTCCCAATAAGTATCAAGTAGGTTGTTCCAACCAAATACCGATGGGTTTGTTGCCAATGCCTTACTGAACAGATGATTGCCTGCTCCCTGTGGACCTGTCATAATAACAAGTGTCTTCATACTGTTGTCCTTTCTGAATAAGAACTAGCAGACATTGTCCACTAGTTCTAAAATCATATTACTTGATTAAATCTTCTTTAAGAATCGCTGGCTTACCAGTGACTTGTAAGAAACTTACAAGATTGCGTAGTGTGGTTGGCTTAATTTGCTCACGCAGAATATCTAACGCATCTACCATATCTTCACCGATAATCCAATCATACTTGCCTGTCTTTTCGTAAATCTTCGCCATTGATACAGGATCTGCTGCCATTGCTCGGAACGCTGCGCGTAAACGATCTGTCTCAGGGCTACCCTTCTTAATCCATAATGCTTTCTGCATCACGTCACGGAAGTTACGTACAAGTTCAAATGCTTCCCAGAATTCACCTTGTGGTGCAACACCCCATTTCGCTTCAAATACTTCATGAATTGAAAGGTTAGGCCAGTTAGGATCAGCATCAATTTCGCCTGTCTCTAGGTTAAATACACCTTGTGAGAACCATACTTTAGAAAATTCCTTACCATTGTAATACTTATTGTATGCTGCTGTAGACTCACGAGTTACGTTAAGTTCACCGCCACGCTGAAAACTAAGTCTACGATCACCACCTGACATACCTTTGATGTACTTGTACTGACTAGCAAAAATCTCTTCTGCCTGTGCCATAGTAAGATCAGGTCCACCTTTCAATAAGATGTGTGCCATCATATCTGGGTTCATACCAGAACCAGCACTGAATTTAATAACACCTGTGTATGGATTAAAACCAGGAGAGTGTCCGTTGATAATAGTCAAGTTCATCATACCGATTGGGTCATACTGGTAATAGTCATAGTCAACTGGGTCTACCAAATACGATACACCGTTACCACCATGCGATACCATTACGGTCTTGTCGTCATGCTGTAGATCATTGTGGAATTTGTTAAAGCCTGGGATATCATTCGCTCCTGGGATATTAACGATCTTGATCTTCTCGCCTAAATGCTTCTCTAATTCACCAGCAACGATTGCTGTCCATACCGATGTGCCCGAACCTGGCTTCTGCGGTACGATGAATGTGAAATCTGCCATAACAGGCAGTGATGATACTGTCATTCCTAGTGCAACTAACGCTGCGATTACTAACTTCTTCATTTGTTATTTCTCCTAAACAAAATCAATGCGACTACGATTTTTAAACGCGCCCCAATATGCAGCTAATGCTGCTAATAATAAAAATATGATTGCTAATGGGTTACTTAGCAAATCACCCCACTCGTATAATCCAGTAAATTGCAAATAACTAGATTCTATTCTTGCTGATAAGATAAATCCTATCAAAAAACTTACTCTACTAAACTTCAAGTACTTTAACACCATGCCTGCAACACAACATATCGCAAGCATCATATAATCTTCTTTTAATCCTGTGTACTGCGTACTAGACCAAATCAAACTCGCTAAGATGGGCCAGAAGTACCACTTAAACGGAATGTTGGTTATCTTAACTGCATACTTGATAAACATGTATGAAATCGGCAATATGATCAACAGACTCCACATATAACTACTCAATAACGCATCAAAGAATCTTGTATCGGCTAACACTGCGGGCGTACCTAACTCCAAACCTACATACATAAGCAATCCCATTATGATCACTTCAAATGGTGCGCCAGGAATACCAAACAATATAGTAGGAACATAACTAGTTGCCTTCTGTGCATTGTTTGCACCTTCGCATCCAATTACCCCTCGTACATGTCCTTTTCCTACCTTATCATCATCATTCTTTGTTGCTGCAACTGTCTGACTATATGCAAACCAATCTGCTATGTTACCACCGATGCCCGGAATCAATCCAATAAACCCACCAATGAAACCACCACGCAATCCATCCCATCTATATTTCCAACTATCTTTAACACCTTGAATCAATTGTGATTTAATCATTGTATTGTCTAGGTATATCTTTTCAGCCTTCATACGAAACGCACTGATTAGTTCTGGAAACGCTAGTACACCAGCCATAACAGGTATCATCTGTATACCATCACCTAGATATTCCCAACCCATTGTCCATCGTGGCGCTGCTGTCTGTGGGTCCATGCCAATGTGACCAACTACAAAACCACCTATTAAAGCAATGAATCCTCTAACATAATATTTGCTACTTATGAATACAACACAAGTCATTGAAAAAATCAAGAAGGTAAACATCTCTTGTGTGCCAAAATACAAAACAATCTTTGAATAATAAGGCAGAAACAAAAACACCAATAATCCCCAAATTAAACCATTCGCCCATGATGTAGATATTGCCGCACTTAATGCTCGTGCTGCTTCACCTCTACGACTCATGGGAAAACCATCAATCATAGTGGCTGCTGCACCGCCTGCGCCTGGGATATTCATAACGACACCACAGAAACTATCACCAATACTAGACGATACAACTATTGCAGTAGTGAACACAACCAACATATACGGATCATCGAAATACCCAACAAATGAGTAAATTGCGATTAATCCAACTGTTGCTCCTGCTACTGGTATTAAACCTACGATAAATCCGTAAGTTATACCAGCCATTAATATGATAAAATATTCCATGTAGGTTCTCTTAAATTTTGGGTACACAAAGTCACACATATTGCGTGACTGTTTTTAAAAATTTGATTTATAATATGAACATCACCGCTCGGCTATGTTATACTATGATTTGATGTGAGGTAGCACAACTCTGTGCTACTCTTTTGCTTTGGTAGTAAATTATACTATAAATGACAAGTCTTGTCAATAGTTAATAACTATAGTTTTATTTATCTTTTCATGAAGATAACAACACGCGGATCGTTTGGATACACATTCTCATTATCATCTACGTAATCGCTTACGCCTTTCTGTATAGCATATGGCTGTCCAGGTTCACCATCATTCATATTGGTATCAATACTGAAACCATGACGTGAATACAATGTGTATAAACCGCCTTCAATAGACCCATCTTTGTTTCTAATAGCGAAACAATCTAGTCGTGAAGCACCATTCTTTATAGCATCTTGCATGATAGCACTACCAGATGATCCTTGTGAACTAAACACAGAAACTAATTCATCACCATGTGCGATTGCATAACCACTTGAGTTGTTTTTACCAATGAAACAATTCATACCATTGTATTCATTTGCTGGATATACATGTAATGTATCAAGTCCTTTCGCTGCATCACCCTTTGCTAAATCATTCTGCTTAATGCGTGACACTGCTTGAGCGAATACTCTTCCTTGTACTTCTTGGAAATTACCATCATCTTCTTTTGATAATCGTTGACCGAACTCACTAGGTGAATCACCAATTGCTTCTATAACTTCGTTAATTTTCATAATAATAATCCCTTTTAATACTTATTGATAATATTTATCAATTTGGTGATTATTCTTTTGATAGTTACATATTCATGCATGTCGCCCATATACAATGATCTATTAACTTCAATCATTACAGATTTAACATTATCATTTGTATGGTAATACTCCATCGGTACAATTGTAC
>Ga0209815_1001815_pt1 | contig 13572 bp, 10 predicted proteins | sample CoawatmetaG00DNA_FD_187507 | JGI IMG/M metagenome (GOLD analysis project Ga0209815, IMG submission 187507) | Marine microbial communities from the West Antarctic Peninsula - Coastal water metaG002-DNA (SPAdes) (version 2) | ecosystem: Environmental > Aquatic > Marine > Coastal ...
CAGGCCGCCGAAGAACAGCTTGCCAAACTGAACGAACAGGCCCGGCTGGAGCAGGAAAAACAGGACGCGGTTCAGGCGAAAGCCGCGAAAGCGAAAGCCGAGAAAGATCGCATTGAAGAACGGGAGCGGGAGCTGGCGGCCCTGAGCAAGAGCGTCGGCACCGTGGAGCACCGCTTCCCGCACCTGAAAGCCGTGCAGGCGGAACAGCCGCTGGACATTGAGCGCGTATCGGCTGCCGCCTTCGACGAGCTGCAAAGCCAGCTGGACGACCTGGAAGAGCGCCGCCGCAATATCCTCGACCACCTGCGCCAGTTTGTGTACCTGGGTATCCATGAAGATACCGAAGGTGAATTGCAGAAAGACAGCCCGGCATCGTCTGTTATCCGAAGCACGTTCAAGAGCCTTTCAGACCTGTTCGCCGGCATGGCCGAGCGCTGGAGTGTGCTGGAGCAGCAGGTTGGCATCCATAATGAAACCGTCGCCAGCTACCGCCAGGCCCTGAAATCCAACCACGAGCACATTGCCCGATTCGAAGCCCAGCTTAACCGGGAGCTGGACGGCGTGCGCATCAACGATCTGGTGGAAATCCGGGTGGACATCCACACCGACCCGAAATTCCGCAACCTGGTGGAAGAAGCCAACAACATCGACCCCTACGGCAACCAGCTGCAGTCCGACGCCTTCTACGACCGCCTGCGGGTGTTCGTGGCGGACTTTTTCGGGGAGCAGGACGGTAGCAAGCGCTTGACCATGGACAAGGTGATCACCGGCATTTCCTACCGCACCCGCAAGGAAAACGCCGCCAACCTGGACAAGAAGGGCCAGTCCACCTCCACTACCGCGCTGATCAACCTGGAACTGGTGTACCGATTGCTCAAGCGGGTGCTATACCCCGGAGTTCAGCTGTCGTTCCCCATGGTGCTGGATGAGCTGGCGAGCGTGGACATCAGCCAGATGCCGTCGCTGCTGGAGAGGCTCCGCAAACAGGGCTTCAACCTGTTTTCCGCCGCCACCCACAGCGCCAGCGCCGAAGTGATCTACCTGATTGGCCGGCACCTGGAAGTGGGGCAGATGCGCACCGCGCGGCCCTACAGCAAGGAACGCACCCTGGTGTTCTGGGGCGGCGCGGAAGGCTTTACCAACGGCGAATCCCTGAGCCACTGGGCAGACCAGACCCAGAACAGCCTGCTGGAGCCTGCGGATGAGTAAACGCTTCAGCACCCTGGACACCACCCGGCTGCTGTTCGAACACCCGAAGATCCTGTTCCGGATGATCGAGCGCATGGACCGCAACGAGGCCCGGTTCATCCGCGAAAGCGATCTGGTGGCTGAAGTGATGGACTACACCCGCAGCCTGGGCAAGGCCGACCGGGAACGGGTGCGGCTGGCCATGAACACCGACAACCTGTTCCGCAGTGGCTTGATCATCGACATTATCAAAGCCGATGGCGAGCGCCGGCTGGTGTTCCAGGATGCCCTGATCAACCTGATGCGGGCCTGCAACGCCTCGCTCTATCAGGAACTGACCGACGCCCGCCTGCGGGGCCACCTGGTGACCCTGCGGGACGTGCGCAACCGCCTGGAAATCAGCAGCTTCAGCGAAGCCGATCCGGATTACACCGAACTTCGGGACGACCTGAACGAGCGTGTCAGCCAACTGATCGGCCTGCTGCGCCAGAACGTGCTGCGCATGCAGACCATTAGCGCCCAGCTGGCCGACCTGTCCGGCGACGCCAGCCGGGCGCCGGAGAAATACCTGGAGTTTCGCCAGAATCTGTTCGAGCAGATCGTTACGCTGTACGAGCGCCATATCAAACCCACGCTGGTGTTCCTGAACCCGGACACCCGGCTGCCTGACGGCAGCAATCTGTTCGAAACCCTGGAATCCATGGTGCGGCTGCTGGAAAGCCACGACGACCACAGCCTGGCGGACCAGCTGTTTCGTTCCTCTATCAGCCTGAATGCTCTGTACAAGCCCATTCAGGCGGTGGCCCAGGAGGTGGAACACTTCCTGCGCAAGACCCGCCGGGGCATGGCCCAGTACAATGCCATGGAGCATTTCTACGGCAAGCTGCGTGCGCTCAAAGACGACACCGAAACCCTCAGCCTGCGCCGCAAATGGCTCGAAGGAGGCGACTTTGCCCGCAGCACCGGCTTCCTGGTGGGCCTGCGGGCACAGCAGCGGCCCAAGCATTATGCCTTTGGCCAGTCGTCGAGCTACTACCAGTTGTTGTTCAGCGAACTGGAGCTGCGCCTGAGCGATCTGCGCCGCCAATCCGAAGTGCCGGTACTGCAGGAAGTGGCCGGAAGCGGCCGCGAAAGCCGGGTAGACCTTCAGCGCATCAACCAATTGTATCAATGGCTGGAAACCCTGGAATTGCGGCCCACGGCGGATCTGGTGCGGGAGCTTCACGGCCGGCTGGATGGCTTCATCCCGGGCTACCGTTTTGCGGACCTGCTGGCAGCCCTGAACCGGCTGGTCAATTCGCCGCCGGAGGGTATGCAGGTGACAACCACTAACCGTTTCCGCACCCTGGAACAGGCGCCGGACTGTGAACAGTTTGTGTACCGCAAACGACGCCTTGAAACCATTACGACTGATACAGAACAAGAGCCAGACCATGCCTGATTTCGTGGAAACCCGGGATACAGAGAGCACCCTGAACGAGCAGGGCGCGACCAGCTTCGAGCAGATCCTGCCGGCTCACAGTGCCGCGGTCTACCGGGAGTTCCAGGCTGGCCGGGTGATTGTCCGGGATGTGTGGGACACCAACCGCTCGGAGCTTCGTGCCAACCCGCTCTACAACCTGCTGTATAACCACCTGTCTCACTTCCGTACTTTCTATGAGCATCTGGGTAGCGACCTGGTGTTCAATGAAACCGGCGCCTTTTTCTTCCTGAAAGAAAGCAGTGACGACGAAAGCGAAGAGCACGATGAAAACGCTTTCCGGGTGCAGGTGGTATTGCTTCTGATCGGCCGTTACTTTGCCCGAAGCGGCAGAGATCTGGATTATCTGGGGCGCCCGGAAGCCGGTTTAAACGAACAGGATCTGGCCAACCTGGGGGCGGATGAGGAGTATCAGGACATCCTTCGGGCCGCCCGTTTCGAGAAAGGGTTGAGCGAAGCGCTGGATTACCTGGAAAAACGGAACCTGCTGTTTCGCTCCGGGGCAGGGCGCTATTTCCTCAGCTCCGCCGGTATTTACTTTTTAAACCAGCTGGTGCAGGAGTACGAGCAGAGTTAGTGTCCCGTCTGGCTAATTCCTTAACCTACTGAGCTTCTGAAAAGCCGAAGAGCTAGGCGTGCTGGTGAAGGTTTGGTGGTTCCAAATCGAGCCAGCAGAACGACGTTCTTCGGCTTTTCAGAAGCTCCCGGAGGGCTTGTCTCTGAGGACTCTGAGCCCTGTGTTGCCAGTCCTTGATGTGGAACCACCACATCTACAGACTGGCGCCTTGGTCAGAGTCCTCAGAGGCAAGCAGTAGATTAAGGAATTAGCCAGACGGGACACTCGCTGCCGGTCAGGCAAACGCCAGGTTGTTCCTACCGCTGGTTTTCACGGAATACATGGCCTTGTCGGCGGTGGCCAGTAGAAGCTCAGCGGTCTGGCCGTTGTCCGGGTACAAGGCGATTCCCACCGAGGCACCAATTTGCACAGTCTGGCCCTGAATGTGAAACGGCTCATTCAGCACCTGGATCATTTTGCGAGCAATGGGTTGGGCATCGGCATCGTTGGTCAATGGCCCGGTTATGATCACGAACTCATCCCCACCCCGGCGCCCCACCACATCATTGGCCCGGATACTGTGCTTGAGCCTTCTCGCGACATTCCGTAGCAGCTCATCGCCAGCCTGGTGGCCCATGGTGTCGTTTACCGGTTTGAATTTGTCCAGATCCAGGAACATCAGGGCGAAGTGATGATGCTGGCGTCGTGCCTGCTCGATGGCTTGTTCCAGGTGGGTTTCCAGGGCCGTGCGATTTGGCAGGCCAGTGAGTTTGTCGAAATGTGCCAGCCGGAACATCTGCTTTTCTGCCTGTACCCGTGCGGTAATATCGCTGAAGGTAAGAATCAGTTGCTGGATCTGTCCCCGGGCATTGCGCACCGGCGAAACCGTCAGCAGATTGGGAAACGGATCATTATCGGGCCCGGTCAGCCAGACCTCGCCTTGCCAGGCATTTTCCGCGACCAGATGCCGGTGGATTTCTTCCCTGTCTATCTTCTTGCATCTATCACTGTCGATAAATGCCATCAGGTTTGTATTGCGAAGTGTTTTGGGCGTTGTCAGTTGAAACTGGTGACTGCCCTCGGCCCAGATCAGTCTCCGTGTTCTCTCTACATCCACCAGGCAAAGACTGGATTCCGCATCCACGCGAAACGCGGTAGTCAGTGGGGAGAGGTCGAACAGCAGAAGGTCATAGCCAACAATCTGCTCGTCCACGCGTATCGGAGCGATGGCGTGCAGTAACGGCCTCGCTTCATTATCCGCCCCTACCGGGTAGGACTGAATATCAAGCCCGGATGGCATAGGCATGTCAGCAGGTAGTTGATCGTTCAGGGGCCCGGCGCGCACGACTTCGTCACGACTGGCATCAAATCGAATGATTGCGGCAAGGTTATCGATGCTTTTTGCGGCATCTTCAAGTCTGGGGCGAGAAAAGGTTCGCAAGACAGCGAGTGCCAGGTTTCCACTCTTGAATTCGCCCATAACCCGCGCCAGTTCAGAGCGGCTGGCGGTTTGTCGGGCCAGATCCTGATGCTGATCGAAAACCGCCCGAACGTTCTCGGCCTTGGCATCGGCCACCTGGCTCGCCGCGTCTGCGGCCTGGGTATGGATCTGATTGATCAGGGGCGTGGAGACCACCACGGCAATACTGATTCCCGTGAGGACAACCGCAACAATGGCAGTGGTGATAATGCGGCGTTTCTGCTCGAAGATATCCATAGGTGCCGTCGGACGAAAGCGAGGTTATAAGGACATGGTATCCGTTTTTTGCTACGGGTATACCCACCTAGAGTTGTTTTCTGTAACCGGTGTTGACATGTGTCAGCCTTCATGTTGGAGATTTTCCATGTAGACTGAGGTTTTTATAGCAGGAGTACTGAATGACAGAGCCCGCACTGTTCCAGTCCCGGCCCAGACGGCGACTATTGTGGCTGGCGCTTTTCGCGTTGGCGGTGGCCGTTCTGGTGTCAGTACGCTTGCAACCGCAACCGGTTGAGGAACGGCTTGTGCACCTGCATGCCCAGGATGAATTCGGTACGGAATCACCGCTGCTGGGCGAAGCCTTGGCTCTGCAGGCGCTCCTTCTGGATTACCGGGACGACCGCCTGCTATTGCTGAAAGCTCAGGCCGCGTTGCAGGTATATCCCGAGTGGACCAGGTTTGTGATGGACCTGTTTGGTGAAGAGCCGGAATTTCAGAAGGCCCTGCGAGCCCATGGCGAGTATCTGATTCCCCCGGTGATGCATTTTTATCGGAACCCGGTTGGATCGATTGAAATGGTGAACCGGGTGGCAGGCACCGGGCAAGCCCTGACTCCGGAGCAGCGAGCCTGGTACGCCGTCAACTTCGCCAATAAAGAAGGGCAGGATTTCACCGGCCAGTTCGTGGTGGGAGCCGATGGCAATAGTATAGAGTGGATATGGACGGAGCGGATTACCGAGGGCATTACGCAGTTCTTCACCAGTGGCATCCGGACACTGGAATCCCGGTACCGTACTGACCAGCCGATTCGCATGGGCGATGTCGGCTGGGCCGCCGTAGACGCGCTGATTATTGGCAGTGCGGTGAAATTCCTGAAAGCCGGTCGGGCGGCAGCAGGTACTGCAAGAGCCTCGAGTGTCACCGCCCGTTCCGCGGCCTATTCTTCCCGCCTCGCGCGGGCCGGGCGCATGGCTTCGGTCATGGTTAGCAACGCAAAGTGGCCCGCTGCGGTGGCTCTGGTCTATGTCGTTGTCAAACACCCCGCCTTACTGAACGACGTATTCGCCGGCGCTGCCCGGGTACTGGGCGTGCCGGCCTGGATGGTGCAGATACCAGGATGGTTCCTGGTACTACTGCCACTGCTGTTGCTTACGCGCTGGCTACTGGCCACCGTGCTCTGGTTGCTTCCAATAACGTGGCTCCGGGGGCGGAGGCTCAGATAGTGCGCACTAACTGGACGTTCCGGTTTTTCAGAACGGTGGTGGCCTCCTTGAGTTGCTCAGAACTGCAGGCATGCACGGTCAGTACATACTTGCCCTCCTTCAGAGCCGACTGCGCTTTGGCAACATAAGGTGTGTGATCAGGCCGTAGAGTAACGCCCCCTGCCAAAAGCAAGCCAAGTATCAGGCCGAGCGCCGCAAGAACGACTGCGGCAACCACGCCATTCTGGGCAATAAACCCCACGCCGACAGCACTCAGTATCAGGAACACAATAAAGCCTGCGACTGCACCGCCGATACCGAGCCAGAGATGCGAACGCACCAGCGTTTGCCATATGCCCTGGTTCTCTGGCTCCAGCTCTTCACCCGGGTGTTGGTCCTGGGGGCTTACAACAATGACTTGCTCGTGATCCAGACTGGTTTCCTGCGACAGCACCCGTGCAACGCCGTTGGCATCGGTTTCTGTCTCGAATATTGCGGCTACTTTATGGGCTTCCTGTTCACCGGTAATACTCACTGAGGGTTTCATGGAAAGACCTCCTGAGTGTTTCGCCGAGGACCAGATCCTCGTCAAAACATAGCGGCTTCATCAGTAACCCTAGTACACCTGAACCTGTATTTCGAATGACCGTATGGCAACAAACCGATCGGGAATCGCCCGCCATCCCCCAAATTACCAGGCCAGCCAGATTGTGTGACGGGCGCCTTTACCCGTACGCAGGGCTCTCACAACAACGGGTTCCACCGAAAAGCCAGCGCGCCGCAAGCGTTCGGTAAAGGCCTGTTCCGGACCGGCCGACCAGTAGGCGAGAATGCCGTCGTTGCTCAGGGATTTCTGGGCGGCGGCGATGCCTTCCGGAGAGTAGATCCAGTTGTTTTCCTTACGGGTTAGACCTTCCGGACCGTTATCCACATCCAGCAAGATGGCGTCCCAGTTGCCATCGCCCTGCCGCAAAAGTTCTGCCACATCGCCAATGTGAACGGCGGCCCGGGGATCGTCCAGGGGGTAGCCGGCAGCTGCGCCCAATGGTCCGCGATTCCAGGTTTCTACCTCCGGAACCAGCTCTGCCACCGTCACCTGAGCCTGATCGCCTGTAGCCGAAAGCGCCGCCGCCAGGGTAAAGCCCATGCCCAGCCCACCAATCAGGATTCGTGGCGCGGGCAGATGGCTCAGGCGTTCACAGGCCAGTGTGGCGAGCGCATCCTCCGAACCATGTAATCGGCTGTTCATCAGTTCACCCGGGGCGCCGGCAATCTTGATGGAAAACTCGTCATTACGTTGCAGCAGTCGCAAGCGGGTGCCGTTGCCGGGGATGGTTGCGGTGCCAATTTCGTTAAAGCGGGCCATGCGTGGTTTCCAACAGTGTGGGCAAGCATTCTAACCTGTAGAAACAGGCATCGGCGAAAACCGTATCAATCAGTTGATGTTAAAATGCGGCAATCAAACCATCCAGCGCAAAGCCCGCTGAACATTGGTAACGGAACCGAAATCGTTGGAGGCAGACTTGGAATCAATGCAGAAGGTAGTCCTGGTGACAGGAGGCGCGAAGGGAGTTGGCCGAGGCATAGTGCTGCACCTGGCGGCGGCGGGCTGGAAAGTGGCATTCTGTGATACCGACCAATCCGCAGGCGAACAGCTGGTTGCCAACGCAGAAGGCGATATCGTGTTTCTGACGGGTAACGTTGCCAGCGAAGCGGATGTTGAGGGCGTCATTTCTCAAACGGTGCACTGGGGCGGTGGCCTTAATGCCGTTATCAACAACGCTGGCATTGCGGACCCTCACACAGGCCCGATAGAGGCGTTGGGCCTTGAACAGTGGCAGCGGCGGATGGATGTAAACCTGACCGGGCCGTTTCTGGTGAGCAAGCACGCGATACCGCATCTTCGGAAAACCCGCGGGGTGATTGTCAATATGGCTTCAACAAGGGCTCTGCAATCAGAGCCGGATACTGAAGCCTACGCCGCCACCAAGGGCGGCCTTGTGGCACTGACCCATGCGTTGGCCATTAGCCTGGGACCAGAAATACGGGTGAACTGTATCAGCCCGGGCTGGATAGATACCCGTGACTGGCAGGGAAGCGAGCAGGCTGTCGAGCCTCTGTCAGAAGCGGATCACCAGCAGCATCCGGCCGGCCGCGTTGGCAGGCCCGAAGACGTCGCTTCACTGGTGGCTTACCTGATTTCCTCCGAGGCTGGCTTCGTCACCGGGCAGAATTTTGTGGTGGACGGAGGCATGACGCGCAAGATGATTTACCATGAATGAAAACCTGATTGTGGGAGAAATCATGAAACTGATTGGATCTACCACGTCGCCCTACGTACGCCGCATTCGGCTTCTGCTGAACGACGAACCTTACGAGTTCATTAATCTCGACATTTATGGCGAAGGGCGTGATGAGCTTCGGCGCACCAATCCCACCCTGAAAATCCCGGTACTGATTGACGGCGATCAGGAGATCTATGACTCGCGGGTCATCGCCCGTTATCTTGGTCAGAAGCTTGGGCTTGACGCCCTCACCTGGGACCAGGAGAACCAGTTAACGCTGATTGATGGCGCCAACGATTCTGCGGTAACCATGCTGCTTTCTGAGAGGTCCGGAATCGATACCAGCCAGGATGCAATGTTCTATAACCTTCAGCGCGAACGCATCATGACAACGCTGCGAACCCTGTCCGCCATGGTGGAAGCGGGGCAGTTTAAGCAGTGGAACTATCCTGCCATCTGTCTCTATTGTCTGGTGGACTGGCTGGATTTCCGTGAGCTGGTGGATTTTTCCGGGGTCGATAGCCTGTTGGCTTTCCGGGATGCTCACGCAGACAACTCGTGGGTTTCGGTAACCGATCCGCGCAAATAGGGTTCCCCCACGCCCGGAACTCAATCTGCATTTTTCTCCCCCTCCGCCAAAACCCCTCTGCATAGCCGAGGGGTTCGGGCATCAAGTGAGCGTTTCAGCAACTGGTCGTATTATGCGCTAGGGTAGGTGGTGACTCTTCGCATGCTTCGGCAGATAAGGAGGAACGCTTTGAGCAACTTTCTATCTCTATGGAATGAAGCGGCAACCACGAGCCTGGGCTTTTTCTGGATGGCGCTTTGGGCGTTTATTCTGGGTTACGTCATAAGCAGTCTGATTCAGGTTCTGGTTACCCGCAGAAAGATGCAGCAGGCCATGGGGGAGGATGGACCGCGCAGTATCGCACTGGGCACGTTTTTTGGTTTCATTTCCAGTTCTTGCAGCTTCTCCGCACTGGCCACCACCCGTGCAATCTTCAATAAGGGCGCCGGTCTGGCGCCGTCTCTGGCGTTTATGCTGGCCTCCACAAATCTGGTGATTGAGCTCGGTATCGTGATCGCGGTTTTTCTGGGTTGGCAATTTGTGGTTGGCGAGTATGTGGGTGGTGTACTCCTGATTCTTGTAACCTGGCTGCTGATCCGACTTACCCGGCCGCGCCGGCTTGAAGCACAGGCTCGCCGAAAGATGGATGACGGCGACGGGGACGACGGCAGCTCTGACAAAAGCTGGAAGGAAAAAATAACCAGTAAGGAAGGATGGCAGGCGATCGCCCAGACCTATGTGATGGAGTGGCAAATGGTCTGGAAAGATGTCCTTATTGGCTTCACCGTAGCCGGTATCATCTCCGCCATGGTGCCTCAGAGTTTCTTTGAAGCTCTCTTTATCGGCGCCGGTGGCGAGAACGCGGCCAACCCTGGCTTCCTCGCCGTACTATCGCAGACACTGGTTGGACCAATTGCAGCCTTTTTCACCTTCATCGGTTCCATGGGGAATATTCCTCTTGCGGCCGTGTTGTTTGCTCAGGGAGTGAGTTTTGCGGGCGTCATGGCCTTCATCTTTTCCGATCTGGTTGTGCTGCCAGTGCTTAGAATCAACGCCTCCTATTATGGCTGGAAGATGGCTCTGTACATCCTCGCACTGATGCTGGTCGGCATTGTGACTGTGTCATTGCTGATGCACTACAGCCTGGCCCTGCTGGGCATGTTGCCGGACTTCAGTGGCCAGACCTCAATGGGAGAGCGGGAGTTCTTCAAGTGGAATTACCAGGCTGTCTTGAACATCCTGTTTCTGACCGCCACAGCGATACTGCTATGGTTCTGGCGACAAGGGCAGAAGCAGCATTCACATGACCACCACCATCATGATCACGATCATGGCGGATCTTCGCTGACAGATAAGGTGCTGAGCGTTCTGGTAGTGGTTGCGCTGCTATGGCTCGCAGGCGGGGTTGTGGTGCCCCCGTTCTGACGGCGCCATTTGGTGGCGGCCTTTATGGTACCCCCGGCAGGACTCGAACCTGCTACCTATCCCTTAGGAGGGGATCGCTCTATCCAGATGAGCTACGGGGGCATTGAAAAGGAGGCGGTATGATAACGGCCTGAGGCAGCGGGCTCAAGGCTGTCATTTTTCATTTGTTCACACTGTGTTGCAGTTTCCGGGTAGATCACGTGGGTTGTCGCTGACTATCATAGCCCTGGCCTGTTTTCAGGCAGGGGATGACTCGGAGCCGTCGGATCAAGTACCGGATAAAAAGGAAATCTGCATGAAGTTCTACAAGTTGCTTGCGCTGTTGCTGGTCGTGTCTTTCTCCCAGGCCAGTCTGGCTCAGAGTTTTGGTGGCTTTGACTCCTACGGCGAGGGCACGAAATCCCTGCTGACTACAGTTGTGAAACAGCTGGGTGTCAGTGATCCCGACAACAGTGTGAAGGTCAAGGTATTTGACACCATTGACGTTGCTCTGGAAGGCAACTGGTACTCCTACTGGGTTGGCATGAACGACCTGGCCAGCTCTAAATACCAGGATGGCGCCGAGAAAGGCTTTGTGCAGGTGATGTTGCCCACCAACGACTCGGGCATCTGGATTCTGACGTTCAACAAGGCAAAGGATATTCCCCAGATTATTGTCTCCATGGCCCAGATTCGTCATGGCAGCCAGGACGGAGCCTTGTCTGTGTATAACGAGAAGAAAAACGACACCGAGAACTACGAAGTAAAGAATGAAAGCGACAAGTTTGCTTTTATTCAGGAGAAGGGCAAGGTGGCATTCAGCATTCTGAATGTGGGGACCGGCACTGGGTCTGTGGTGTATTTCAATCAGTTTGCGGTGGATCTGTAACCAGATTCCTTAACCCGATAACCCGCCCGGTAGCCGAAGCATCGCCGGGCGGGTTCGTAATTTCTCCCGTCAATCCTTCGGCACAGGGCCGAGATCCCGCAGGGTCTGAAGGATCGCTTCATCATTCACGGCATCGCCGCCGGTGGTGACCAGCAGAGCGCGTTGTCGTTCAAGCATGGCCTGTTCGAAGGTCTCTTTCAGTTCCTCCAGCGATACGTTCCGAATAGCGTCGGCCAGGGCTTGTCGGCTGTTAAACTCGGCATTTTCCCGGTCGATCTCCCGCCAGTATCGGCTGGACACTTCGCCCAGTTGCCGGTCACGCTCCAGCAGTTCGCTGATCACCGCCTGTTTTTCCCGCTTAAGCCGGGTGTCATCCATCTCCGACAGTTGTTGCGCAAAGGTTTGGCTGAATTCGTTGACGGCTGAGTCGATGGCAGATGCATCAGCGGATGGGGATTGCACAACCAGCCCGAGCGCCGGCGTTTCCAGAATCTCGAACGCGGTCGCGTAGACGATGTATCCGAGCTGGCGCGTGGTCCGGATTTCCTCATAGAACGGGCTACTGATGATTTGTGCCAGCAACCGATACCGGGCTCGCTCGGCGTAGGAAGTGTTGTTGCCCTGCAGGTATAAGGTGTAACCGGTATCGGGGTGCTCAACCGCCAGATGCGCGGCGGTCTGGCCCGACGGCAGCTGGCGAATTCGCGCCCGATCCACGTTGGTACGCTGGTGATCGTTCAGCACCAGAGCCTGTACCTGTCTGGCCATATTCAGGGCACTGGCCTGTGTCAGGTTGCCATGGGCGAGCATGACGGGATCAGTGCGGGCGAGGAAACTGCCGGCAAACCCCCTCAGCTCATTCAGTGTGACGTCGCGCGCAGCGGCCAGGCGCTCCTCCGCGGGAAACGTGCCTTCCAGCAATGCGGTTTGGACAAATTCCGAAGTCTGCTGCACCGGCCGTTCTTTGCTCTTGTTTTCCAGAGCATCCATCAGGTTCTGGCGCGCAATCCTGAATCGCTGTTCGGTAAGGTCGGGGTTGGCGAACTCCAGCAGTATCTGGTTGGCCAGCTTGTGCAGCTTGTCGTTGTAACCGCCGACACGGATGGTAACACCACGAAGATGGGGGTAGACGCTGTAGTCCAGCCCGGCCAGCCGGGCAGAATAGGCCCAGGCGTTGAGGTTGGTGTTAATGGCGTCCACCAGCAGTTGTGTGAGCACTGAACTCCGGGCGGATTCCCGCGCTGCCGGCGTTCTCAGGCTGACAAACAGATTGGCTTTCGGAGTGGCGAAACGGGTATCCCGGGCGTACCAGATATCCAGTCCGTCCAGTTCGGCAATTTTCTCCGGGTGAGCCATGCTATCCCCCCCCACCAGTTCGAGATCTTCTGGAACAAAGGGGTTGGATTCGGGCAGGGCAAGCTGTTCAGCCAGGCTGGGAGCTGCCGGATTATCGAGGTTCAGGGGTGTCCTGACCCAGGGCGTCTGATACCACCGCGTGAGGTTCGGCTCGCTCGCGTCCAGGTTGGGCGCAGCAATCCAGACTTTAAGGTTGGCTGGTTTCAGCTGATTGAGGATCGCCCTGTATTGCTCTGGGGCATACCGCTCAAGCAGCCAGGGGGCGCTTAGAACATCTTCAGGCGGATAGTCCTTGAGGAGTCTGGACAGTCGCATGGCCTCGCTTTGCGCTTCAGCGCGTTCCCGGAAACGGAAATCAATCATGGCCAGCTGTCGCATCTCGTTGAAGCGTTGCTGGCTGATGCCGTTGTCACGAATACGATCTATATATTCAAAGGTGAGGGCAATTATCTCATCCTGGTGTTCCAGGCCTTCCCGGGTGAGCGACATGCTGATGTCGAGAGTGGCGTGTTCGCCGGTGTCCATCCCTGTGCCTGCGGAAAGGCTTTCTACCATGCCTGCGCGTTTCAGAACGTCAAACAGGCTGCCGGGGCCCTCATGGCCCAGCAGGTTGGCAACGTAGGCTGCGGGTTTGCTTTTGTAGTAACGCTGCTGAGACGGGATCGGAAAAGACAGCGTCATGCTGCGATTGTCTTTCAGCGTTTCGGCTGTCACTTTCTCTGGCAACCGGGAGGTGTCGTACAGCGGGTGAGGGTGAACCTTGGGTTCAAGGTTACGGTTGGCGATGGCGCCAAAGCGCTCATGCACCATGCGTTCCAGCTCGTCCAGCGGCTGTGGGCCGTAGACTGCCAGGGTCATGATGTTCGCCGAATAGTTTTCTTCCCAGAAACGAATCAGGTCAGGCCGAAGCGGGTTGCTTTCGGTGTTTTCCAGGGTCTCCAGGTT
>Ga0209815_1001825_pt1 | contig 13516 bp, 13 predicted proteins | sample CoawatmetaG00DNA_FD_187507 | JGI IMG/M metagenome (GOLD analysis project Ga0209815, IMG submission 187507) | Marine microbial communities from the West Antarctic Peninsula - Coastal water metaG002-DNA (SPAdes) (version 2) | ecosystem: Environmental > Aquatic > Marine > Coastal ...
TTAGGTCCTGCTATCGGTGGGATTAGATGCCATACTTATTCCAGTACATCAGCACAGTTAGATGATGCTTTGCGTTTAAGCGAAGGCATGACTTTTAAGAATGCCGCGGCAGGATTAAATCACGGTGGCGCAAAGACAACAATCAATTCAAACAAGATTAAAGACAGAAGCCTTGCATATCAAATTCTAGGACAAGCAGTAGAAGAACTTAAGGGTTCTTATATCTGTGCTGGTGATGTAGGCACAACTGTAGAAGATTTATTCAAAGTCAAAGATGCAACAGAGTATGTCGCTGGTATAACATTAGACAGTAGTTTGCCAACTGCACTGGGAACACACACAAGTATTAAGACATTACTCAAACGAGATGGCTTAAAAACAAAAGACCAAACATTCACAGTTCAAGGTCTGGGCAAAGTGGGTAAGCATCTAATCAATATGCTAGATGGTAAGATAGAAGCCTATGACCCATTTGTTACTGACTTAGACGGCGTAACTCATATAGAAGAAAACAAACTTCTGCAAGGAGAGTTCTATGTTCCTTGTGCGTTGGGTGGTGTTCTAAATGGTTTCTCACTCGCATCAATAAAATCAAAATATGTATGTGGTAGTGCAAACAACATCTTTGATACACGAAGTGACATTCTAACTGCACATAGCATGAGCATCAAGTATGTTCCAGATTTCATCACAAACTGTGGCGGAGTTATCGCAGTAGCATTAGATTTTCAGAACAAAGATTACAAGACAGCACTCACAACTAAACTTGCAAAACGTATCAATACGATATTAGATATGGCTGAAGCCGAGTCTATCCCAGCCCAACACGCGGCAGAACAACTAGCAAATGACCGACTAAAATAATACCCCTTTTCATAAATACTATAAAATATAGGAGAGGATATCATGGCAATTGAGTTAGTACATAAGCATATTATATTAAGAATAGAAGCAAACAATCCACCCAACGAAGAAGAACTAAAGGAGTGGATGGTAGAACTTGTAGATAAAGTAGGAATGAAAATTCTTGCAGGACCAATATCAGGAAACATCGACTACATGCCTGGCAACAATGGACCAACTTGCGTTGTTATCATTGAGACATCACACTTTGCGTGTCACGTATGGAACGACACAGACCCAGCACTAATACAATTAGATGTATACACGTGTGGACCATTCAACCCACAAGATGTATTAGAACACATCAAAGTATGGGACCCAATCAAAGTAGAATACAAATATTTAGATAGAGAGTTTGGATTGAATGAAATAGAAATCTAATATGTAATACATGATTGACTTATGACTGTGAACCATGTATAATTGAGTTAATACTCGAATTCAGAAGAAACTAATACTGTTAAACTAGTGGATGTAAACTATATGGCAAATCTTAGAGAATTTTATGTTCCTGCGGGTGCTGGTAGTAACTTTTTAGCAGGGCAATGCTTGTGGGCGAATAAGTTCGAGACTGGTAATAGAAAAAAGACATCATCTGATAATGAATTCTTCTTCGAAAGAATGAAGATTAACGTTGACTGGAAAGAAATTCCGTCGTCTTTCCAATACGATAATATAGATTTAGTAAAGGCAACTGCAAAAGTCTTACCGATATTAGTAGAATTGGACAGTATTATTAATGCTCGTACGCCAAACGTCAAAAATACTGACAATTATCCACTTAGACACAATATTATAAACAACCTACATTCACCTCTTGTTGAACTTTGGAAGATTGGACAGATGAACTATCATTGTAGTGCGTTCATTAAACAAATCCAACCAGACTGGTATTCTTATGGTTTTAACAATGGATATACAGAAGAAGAAACCGAAATAATACCTGGTATAATACCAGTATCAGTTGTAGAAAAAATAACACAGGCTGAAGATTTCTTTGCACAATGCAGAGAATACTATTTCGCCATATGTGAACAACATAATTGGAAGTCTCATATTATAACACATCAACATCCATATGATACTATATCACCTCGAATAAAATTACCAAAGAACTTCAAATCATTGGCGATGGAATTAAATGTCGATGCGAATATATTCATCCATGCGTTACAACAGATAAAAGGAAATCAAATAGATATAGAAGCAATTGAGAATTTGAAACTATTTCCAGACCTTAGTGATGGTTCGAACAATGACACATGCATTAAATTCGCAGATGACATTGTTAGTTATAGAAAGATATTCTTTGAAAATGATAGTGATGATATAAGAAAGATGTATGAGTTCTTTGGTAACGAAGAATATTTTGATGAAAACAAAACGAATATTCTACTAGAATTTCAGAAATATCATGATAGTAATGTGGAATTAATTCAAAAAGTTTTCGTAGACAAATTAGGTATAGAGATTTAAATGGACGCAAAGAGTGTAATAAACAATGTAACGAATAATAACATATGGGAAAATGCAATATGGGTCAATAAAGAAGAAAAAGTCTTTTTCGTTCCTATTTGGAGATGTGGTAATACTTCGTTTATGTTTCTTGCAGAGGATTATAATTTTGAATTAGTCAAAGACTTTGATGTAAGTGATTATACTGGATTTGCTTTTGTAAGAAGTCCAATGAAAAGAATAATAGGACAGTTGGAGAGAGCGTATGAAAATAATAATCCAATTGATTATGTAGACACTACTTCAATTATTCAATATGTTTCTAAACTCTTATCAGAAGCAGCCAAAGGAAATTGGATAGATATGCACATGCGTCCACAATATGATTTTTTGAAGAACTATAATTGTAAGTACTATTTAGATTTAGACTCCGAAACTTCTTTACCCACTAATCATGTGTTCATCGATAAAGTAGTGAGTGACTTTCGTTCTAGGAAACTATGGGTTGATGATGGCGACCACTCAAAAGGAAAAAGAAATCGAAGTCAAGCGAAAAATAGATTCATAAAGATTGTAAAAAATCAAATTCTAGACGAAGCCAGTTTAAAAATTATATATGATACATACAAAGAAGATTATGAATTATATGAATCAATTTAGAGAATTATATTACCAACGAGGAGCAGGTGGAAATTTTGTGGCAAGTAAATGTTTGTGGAATGAATACTCAAAAGATAAACTCAATAAAAATGAGTATCATACACCAATGTATAAGACCATTAAGTCTAACGGCACATTTGATGCTACAGATCCTGTAGCACTGGAACCATTCTTAAAGAAAGAGTTTCGCAATATAAAAACTGAAACTAAAAAAGTACTATCAGTAATAGAGAGTTCAATGAACGAACCAGTGACTGGTATTAAAGAAAGAAATAGAATATTCTTAGAACTTAAAAAATTTTATGATGACGGATGCAATGATTACTTGGCACTGATAGGTGGATTGTTCAATGGAGTAAAATCTTTTAAAGATTTAGAACAGCCAAGACCTAGTGAATGGGAAGTTATAGAAGAATACTTTAGACACTGCAAAAACAATTGGTATAAAATGTTTGAAGACAATAACTGGAGTTTACATTCTATAACACATGACCATCCACGTACTTTTGTATCTTCTAGGTTAAATATACCCCACAACATGAAAACTATGGCGTTTGAAGTTGATGCAGTTACTGATGTGTATGTTAGGTTGTTAGCAGATATGAAAGATGGTGGATTAGAAGAGTCTTCTTGGTATGAGAAATCACACGAGGATTATAATAACAGGAGTGCTAGACTTTCAGACGAAACTATTAGTTATAGAAAGGTGTTTTTTGATAATGATGAGAACGAGATAAAAAGATTATATGCTTTTTTTAATAACTTAGAATATTTTGAAGAAAATAAAATAGATACCATAAACGACTTTAAAAAATATCACGACTCTAATATACAGACCTTAGAAAGTCAATCTGTTTTTTTACCGAAGATAATTTATGACATCTTTTAGAGAATTTTATGTACCGCCAGGAGCAGGCAGTAACTTCATAGCAGGTAAATGTATATGGACTAACGAAGCGAACTTAAATATTCAGCACGGCCAGGACCATGATACTAATTTGCTGACTAATGAATTCTATTTTCAAAGAGAAAAGATATGGAACGACAGTGTAGTACACACTACAGGGTCGATCGGAATTGAAATATTTGAATCATTTGAAGCAGATGAAGATTTGATATTAGAAACGAAAAGAATGAAACCACTATTAATAGAACTACACGAATACATAAATACATCTAGGTCTGAAAGACCAGTAGTTATAAATAATATTGAACATTTGTGGAGAGGGGATTGGACGATGCACACTCATTGTTTCTTTGAAAGACCCAATCGTGAACTAGAACAAAACGAGCGGGCAACATATCTAGCAACACAGGCGCAAGATTTCTTTGCACAATGCAGAGAATATTATTTCAAGTTATGTGAACAACATAATTGGAAGTCTCATATTATAACACATCAACATCCATATGATGCTATATCACCTCGAATAAAATTACCAAAGAACTTCAAATCATTGGCGATGGAATTAGACGAGATGACACATGAGATAACCAGAACTTTAGATGATATAAAGAATAACTTGAAACTAGAAGACTTTAGAAAAGATAACTTTTCTCAAAGAAGCAATAGTTGTACTGAATTCGCAGATGACATTGTTAGTTACAAAAAGATATTTATTGAAAACAATGAAGATGAGATAAGAAAAGTGTATGAGTTCTTTGGTAACGAAGAATATTTTGATGAAAACAAAATGGTTATTATGAAAGAATACAAAGAATACAATGACAACAATATGAAATTAATTCAAAGAGTTATAATCGAATGAAAGGGCGCGAGACTAACAGGAAAAATTCACTTGAGCATTACATTGGACTTAGAGGAAAGCAGGCACATCAACTCGACCCACATGTTAAATGTCAATCATATGCGAACAACCAGTTGAAAGAAATGACACCTCAGATTAATTGGAATACAGGGGCAGTAGATACACACCTAGACTTGATTCATCGAAGACGATTGATGTTTGCGTTTGATCCTACAGAAGCAGGATTAAAAATATTCACGAATCGAGAATTTTTAACTCTGGATATGTTTAGGGATGATAGACTGCATCCAGATAAAAACGAGGTAGTATTAAAAGATAGACAATGGGTAGAAAAAAACTTTCCTAAAGAAATATTACTCGCATTAAAGAATGATGAAGTTGATTTATATATATCTCATGGTGAAGAGGGTTGGCGTAATATTGATTTTGAATCATTATGTAAAATCTTTTTTATAAAGCCATCACAACTAGTATGGGTAACAAGTATATACAATGTTTTTGGTAATGCGCCAATGACAAATAACTCTGGTGTTAGAGTTGTATTCGATAATTTTTGGGAACGACATTTAAATATTAATAGTACACCAGTCGATGAAGAAAACTTTCAAGAACAAATTAGACGTATTGAAGCCGGAGAATCCAGAACAATGTTAGCGACATTATATGCTCGTAGAGTTAGACCACCACGAGCAGTTATGCTTACTAAGATGCACGAATTGAATCTGTTAGATAAACTTTATTGGAGTTATGGTATATCTATTGAGGGTGCTAATGCAAAAGAATACAATATTTTTTTAGAAGAGGATTTAAGAAAGTTTTTATCAAACGACAACAGAGTGGAAGATGACCGCTCAATAATTTCTTCCGAGTCGATAGATTGGGTGTGCAGTTTAACTGAAAACCAATACGCCGATGACCATAAATTGGAAGATAATCTTGCTCATGGATATATCACCTGGAATCACGTACATAACACCAAAATGATGATAATTAACGAGACCATGCCAAATGAAAATGTGGGCATGAATGTTTATTCTGATGTTCTTGGTCCTTTCTTAAGTGAAAAATCATACAAACCATTTGCCACAGGACAACCGTTCGTCATGTGGGGCGATAGACACACTATAGCCGCATTAGAGAATGAAGGTTATAGATGTTTTCGTGAATGGATTGACCATGGATATGATAATGCTACTAAATTTTCTACTAGAATTTTTCAACTGGCAAAAGAGATACAAAGACTAAGTGAATTGTCGGAAGAAGAGTGGACAAATATGTTGATAGAAATGCTTCCTGATATTGAACATAATAGAAAACTATTCTTGTCAATTAGAGATACCAATGACCCGAATTATTTACGTCCGTACTAAAGGAAATGATGACTTAGCACATCAATATATAATGTGTATACGTTTGAGTGCCGCTCTAGACATAGATGGAGTTTTTCTATCACAATCCGAATTATGCAGAGAGAAGAGAGAAGATGAAACCATACAAGGTGGAATTCATAAATACAGAGATTCTCTGATACCCAAATATGTACACGAAGACTTAGCCACTGGCAAATGTAAAAAAATAATATTAGATTATTCTACCGAAGGATATCATGCAATAGATTGGAATTACATTAGTACAATTTTTGGGGTTAAACAAGATAAAATAGTTTGGGTAACAGGTATATGGAATCCAGAATTCTTAAATATACAGAGCGAAGTTACAGTGGTCTTTGCTAATTTTTGGGAACGATTTTTACATGGAGGACATCATCCCTTTACTAGTTCTCGTGCCATCGGTACTAAACAACAAATTGAAGATATTAAAGATTTAAAAATAAGAAAATATCATGGATTATCTTACAATCGTATACCACATGTTCATCGAATATACCTTCTTACGAAATTAAAAACAGAAGGACTTCTTGGGCGCACTTCTTATAGTTGGGGTGGTAACTCTATTAATCACAACAATTCCGAGTGGAATCTAAAACATATTGAGGATATATTTAATCAAGGAAAAGAACTAAAATATTTAATATCAGATGACAAGAAATCACTAAATGAAATAATGAAATCAAAACAGATAACATTTCCTAACGAAGAATTAAAAACAAATAAAGCAGATAGTATAAATTTTGACCACATCAAAGATTGTTATTTTCAAATAATAACAGAGACTATGGTTATCAATGCAAAACAATCTACAAACGGAATCGTACCAACTCCGTTTTTATCTGAAAAATCATATAAGCCATTTGTTAGTGGTATGCCATTTGTTATGTGGGGACAAGTAGGGACAGTTAACGCATTATCAGAACAAGGATATCACTGTTACCATAAATGGATTGACCACTCTTATGATTCTATCACAGACAGTGGCAAGAGATTAGAGACTTTAATGATAGAGATAAAACGATTGTATGCAATTCCATCAGAACAGTGGAGTATCATGTTAAAAGAAATGTTACCCGTCATTGAACACAATATCAAACAATCCCACCGTTTCAGTCGTGAAAATGTAGACTTCATCAATGACGACTTCAAAGAAAACATGATTCTGGATGTGATAAATAAAGTCAGTAGTTAATATTTTTTTATTAAAGGAGTTAAAATGAAGATAGGTGTAATTGGCGTAGGTAGACTAGGACAAGATTGTGCTGAGGTAATGGCAGAGAATGGACACGAAGTATCAGGATATGATATTAATACATTCGAATCAGACTCAATCACTCAAGTAGAAACAATTGAAGAACTGGTCAAAGACAAAGATTATGTGTTTGTTTCTGTACCAACTCCTCACGACCCGGCATATGATGGTAGTACACCAGCAATGCATTTAGAACCCAAAGATTTCAATTATGATATTGCTACAAGTGTAATTGCTGAAGCGAATAAGTATATGAACGATAGTCAATCTATCATTCTTATTTCTACAGTCATGCCTGGTACTATCAGAAAACAAATTATTCCACTCGTGACCAACACTAAGTTTGTTTACAATCCATACTTGATTGCTATGGGAACAATACGGTGGGACATGGTTAATCCAGAAATGATTATGATAGGGACAGAAGATGGATCAGAGACTGGTCTTGCAGGCGGACTATCTGTTTTTTATGATGGTTTCATGGAAAATAATCCTAAAACTATAATTGGTACATGGGAAGAAGTAGAGACCATGAAAATTTTCTATAATACATTTATCAGTACTAAGGTAGTGTTGACCAATATGATTATGGATGTTGCATTAAAAGTTGGAAATATTAATGTTGATGTCGTTACTGATGCGTTAAAGATATGTGATAAAAGAATACTCGGTCCACAATACATGACTGCTGGTATGCCCGATGGTGGTTCGTGTCATCCAAGAGATAATATTGCGATGAGATGGCTAGCACAAGAATATGACTTAGGATATGACCTATTCAATTCTGTGATGTCAGCCCGAGAAGTTCAAGCGAAGAACATGGCAGATGCAGTTGTCTTACATGCAAAGGCACACGACATGAAGTGTATCATTGTTGGTAAAGCATACAAAGTAGACGTAGAATATGAGCATGGCAGTGGCAGTATACTAGTAGGACACTATGTACAAGAGGCTGGAGTAGAATTACACTACTACGATACACATACTGGCGACTATTATCAGTCTGATGTACCCGCAGTCTACCTTCTAGCACACAATTTTGGTAAGATATCAGAAGAAAACACGACAAACAGTGTTAGAATTCCTGATGGAAGTATAGTAATTGACCCATGGAGACAGTACGAGAACATGAATTGTACAGTTATTCACTTTGGAAACACAAGAATACACCAATAACCACCCAAAAACTTGACAGATGCTGGTTTTGTGCTATAATATATCTATATTAAACATAAAAAGGGTACACAATATGAAAATGTTAACAACACTATCTGCTATAGCACTGATAGGGATGTCTAGTATAACACACGCCACAGGATGTTCTGATGGTAATGAACCAGTCAAAACAGTTTCTAGTGATGGTAGTTACTACGAATACAACTGTGGTGGTTCTTCGTCTGTTGATAATTCTGTTACTACTATTAATACAACAGAATCTGGAACTGTATCATTAGCATCAGCAGTACAAAAGTCAACTTCAAGTGGAAACTGGTTTCCTGACAATCATATACCCAAAAAATTGTACAGTCCGCATTATCTTTCAGAGAATGGGTCAGCATTGAAGGAAAAATCCCACTGGTCAAATCAGTTTGCATTTGCAGATTTTAATAATGATGGGTCGGTAGATATGTTCAGTATAACCAATCCAAGACAAGCCGGATTTGATTATGAGGCTTCGGGACCTAATTGCAAACCTGAATTGGGAGAGTGTTTTTCACATCAAGGTGCAATAACCGCCCTCAAAGTTAAAAGTTATCCATACGTAGGAACTGATGTAAGCCATTTGTTAATTGATAATAATCCTATAGAGATGAAAGGGACAGATTGTACTGACTTACATGTTGCGGACTTTAATGGCGATGGTAAGGTAGATTTATTTTGTTCTGAAAATAGCAATATTAACCAGAACTTTGGTGGCAAGAACGACCTATACTTCTTATCACAAGCAGATGATACTTGGTTAGAATCCACTGTCACTCACGTTACTGGAAAAGGTGTTCGAAACGGTAAAGGTTTGATTAACTTTTCTCATGGTGCAACGATTGGTGACATTGATGGTGACGGTGATATTGATATTATTGTGACCAGTATTGTATGGAGTAACTCGGGTAATGGTGGTGGTGGCGAGATATGGTGTTATGTTAATCAAGGTGATGGACATATGAAAGTTCGTCAATGTGGCGACCAATGGGGATTTACTGGTGAACTTGGTGACATTGATAACGATGGCGATTTAGACCTCGTGTGGAGTTCACACACTCAAGCCTGGATTAGAGAATGGAATATGTGGGATGGGGCGGGGGCGCCAGGTTGTTGGAAAAAGAGTGGTAATGATAAGTGTTCGGGTTCATTCAATGGTATTCTGTTAAACGATGGAACTGGTAATTTTTATGAGAGAGGATTTGAGTTTCCTGAAGTCGAGAATAGCAATGGCTTCTCATATCAACTTGTTCCAGCGATTGGACTTGCAGATTTAGATGGCGATGATGATTTAGATGTTATTCGAATGCATACTGGTAACATGTATGCAGGCGCAGGGATGACTATTGAAGAAAATATTGGTAATGGTAAATTCAGGACAGTCTTATATTCTGAGTTTTGTGCGTCACCAAAGACTAAAGAAGCATGGCCTACAAAAGAAGGCACCAGATGGAACTGTTGGGTTAGTGACTTTAAGTTTGGTGATTTTAACAAAGATGGACTAGTTGATATTTACTTAGACGGACACGATGCTAATAACAGTAATGTTGTCCAAGATGGTGCGATTTTTATGAGTACTGATAAATTCAAATATAATATTGTTACGCCATGGGATAAGAATTATCCATTACACAGAATAAAAGTAAAATAACGTTATTAAACACAACTACATATAGAAGCCCACTTAATCGTGGGCTTTTTATTATGCATAAATAGTTATATACAGAGTTAATAACAGGTACATATATTATGCATATTCGTAAGTTAGACCCAGAAATTAATCCAATCACACTCAAAGATGGTAGAGGTGGTATATTCACATACTATCCTGAACAGGGAGACCCAGTCGTAGAATGGAGTTTCATTGTAACTCTCAAGGGTTCACAACGTGGACATCATTATCATAAAGAGTTCGATGAATACATTATGTTTGTAGAGGGCAACGGAGTATACTTAGAGTTACAAGATGATGGTACTGAGGTCCCGACTCCTGTTGCTTCTGGTGACTGTGTATACTTGCCAAAGAACGTAGCACATACATTTATTCCAATGGCTGATTGTAAGATGGTTGCTATGATAACAAAGAAGTGGAACGATTGTGATGAACCTATTACTAGAGCGGGAGAATAAAATGAGAATAGCAATAACAGGTGGTGCCGGATACGTTGGATGTAGACTTAGTGAATACTTTCTAAAACAAGGTCACGAAGTAGACTGTATTGATTGGATGCGATGGGGAGTTACTCCGATATTAAATATCATTGACCATCCTAACTTCCATCTTCACGTCATGGACATTAGAGATAAAGAAGTTGAGCCTGTAATCAAATCAGCAGACGCAGTTATTCATCTAGCAGGGATAGTAGGATATCCAGCGTGTGATAGTGAACCATTATTGGCACAATCTATCAATGTCGAAGCAACGAAGCGAGTAATAGATGCAACTGGTGATAAACCATTTGTATACGCAAGTACTGGTAGTGTCTATGGCGCACTGAATAGCACTTGTACTGAATTGTCAGAAACAAATCCAATCAGTAAGTATAGTGAATACAAACTAATAGGTGAAGAATACTCTGGAGACAACGCAGTTATCTTCAGACCAGCAACTGCTTTTGGTGTCAGTAATAGATTGCGAAATGATTTACTCGTCAACGACTTTGTTAATCAAGCAGTCAACGTCAAAGAACTAACATTGTTTGAAGGTCATTTCAAAAGAACATTCTTGAGTATCAATGATTTGGTCCGAGGCTTTGCTATGGGAATAGAAAAGTATGATGAGATGAAAGGTGAAGTTTGGAATGTTGGTGATGAAACTCTTAACCATACAAAGGTAAACATAGCAAATACTATTCTAAAATATGTTGACTATGACCTTACCGTAAATACAACAGTAGAACACGACAAAGATGGAAGAAACTACTTCGTTGATTATTCTAAAATCAAAGAACGTACTGGATTTGTAGCGATTGAAACACTAGACTCGGGTATATTAAATCTTGTTACACTCTATAAGGCCAGTTCTCACAACTTCACATATAGATAGAACATCTTCTCTAGTCAAGTTAGATTGTCCGGGTAAGTGTATTCCTCGTTTTGCTATGTAATCAGTATTAGGAGTTGGAGTTTTCCATTGACTATGAAATGGTTGGTCACATAAACTATAATAGACTGCTCTGCATCCGACCCCATTTTCTCTAAGATAGTTTGCTAACTCATCTCTGTTGTCAACTAATATTTCTGGATAAGTAGGAGTAGTGGTTTCTAAATTAGTGTAAACAAAATCACACACGCCATCTAGTCCCTCTTTGTATGCATCAAAGATTTCTTTCTTGCGTTCAACAATAGCAGGCAACTTCTTCATTTGCTCAACACCGAATGCGGCTTGAATGTCTGTAAACTTAAAGTTCATACCCATTACATTGTAGACTTCGCCCACTGCAACAGTTCTACCAAAGTTCTTTATAGCAACAATCTGTTTACTCAATTCTTCATCATCAGTAATGATACACCCACCTTGACCTGTTGTGATAATCTTCGGAGCACCAAAACTGAATATTCCAAGATTGCCCATTGTGCCAATGTGTTTGCCTTTGTGCCAACTGCCTAATGCTTGGGCACTATCTTCAATTACAAATCTTCCCTCTGCTTGTAACTTTGCTATTTGTTTCTGTGTATTTTCTGAATATCTTCCGTTGATACTTGTAACAAATACAACACGACAATCATCGGGTATACTGTCAAAGTCAATCGTATATGATTCTGGGTCAACGTCAACTATAACTGGTGTTGCTCCCATTAGAATTGCACCATTAGCCGTAGCGGCTTGTGTGTAGGCACTCACAGCAAATCTTTCATTCTGTTTTATGTCAGCGACCATTGATGCAACTAATAGTCCAGTTGTTGCACTTGTTACCATGTGTGCATATTTGGCGCCAGTATAGTCACATATCATTTGTTCCATCTCTCTAGTCTTGGTGTGTTCCATTATCCAACCACCAGAGTTGATGTAGTCTGTTACACTATCTATTTCTTCTTGCCCATATACTGGGTTCATGTGACTGTTAGGTGTTATCATACTAATAATTCCTTTGTAATTTTATCTACATATGTTCTTAACTCATCATCTTCAATTTTAAATACTTTTTCTAAATATAATAAATGTTCAGTCGGAAGAGGATGATAGTCAGCACCATGCTTAAGGTACCTCTCTTGGGCTGTCCCCATAGGGGTATCTTCTGTCCCCCATATAATACTATACATGGTTGGATGTAGTTTTGACAGTGTATCTTCGTATAAATGTTCAAAATCAAAAGTAGGTCTTAGTGGATTTTCTTCTTCATATTGGCTGACAGGTATCAATCCATTCATACTGAACATTTCATAATCTATATTATCTGCTTCTAACATCTTTTGTATCGCATGAACATACGACCAATCCCGTTTCGTCATTCCTTCCTCATCGATTAGCCATTTGGTAATCTCTTTTGAATATATCTCCTGATTTAAAATGTTACCTGCCACTTGCCACTTGCCATCGTTGAATCTATCTTCTCTAAGAACCCCACTCCATTGTATTAGAATTAGGTCATCTTTAGTAAAATTATATTCTAAACTTTTTTCAACTATATTATTAAATATATAATAGTTGCCAGCACCACTCAGTCCTAAATTGTATACTGTCTTCATGTCTTTATAATAGTGCGTTAAGATATCAGCCCAAGTTGGCATATATACATATTGAGTAAAACTGCATCCGAAACAAAAGATACGTTTATGATTAGGTGTTATCATAATACCACTCGTATGTTTCTGTTAGTCCTTCTTCTAATGTGTACTTAGGTGTCCATCCTAATTCTTTCAATCGTGAATTATCAATACTACGA
>Ga0209815_1001830_pt1 | contig 13499 bp, 6 predicted proteins | sample CoawatmetaG00DNA_FD_187507 | JGI IMG/M metagenome (GOLD analysis project Ga0209815, IMG submission 187507) | Marine microbial communities from the West Antarctic Peninsula - Coastal water metaG002-DNA (SPAdes) (version 2) | ecosystem: Environmental > Aquatic > Marine > Coastal ...
AAAATCTAAAACGCTAATTCCTTGAGGATCTGCTTGCGAAAACAAACGACCAGAAGTAACCGCCCGACCAATGATTTGTACATTTGTGTGATCTGCATTACGAACATCCTTAAATGTGTTTATAGCGTCAACATAATCTTGGCCAAGAAATTCAGTAGTAGCGCCTTTGTCTTTTGGATTAATACTTTCAATAACACCAATGTCATCTAAGTTAATGTTATCCATATTTTCAAAAACATGTCTTAGTACTCTAGGATTATACATTCTAGACGAGCCATCAGCTGGCGCTTGTGTTTTATAACCAACAGCATTCATAATATTATCTAAAGTTCCAGATATTATATTTACAGTATAACCATCCCAAACATTATCATTTAAAGTGCCAGACTCATTATAAGAATCTACTATCCTAGCATTTATCTCTTGTTTAGATGTAGCATGTTCATACCTAACTATGTCTGCCATTCTCTTGCCTGCTTTTTTACCTCTAGCAATCACAGCTTCTACTCCTTTTTGTATACCACTTAGGTTAGCACTTTTTCTTAAGGGTGATTCCATACCAGCCCCTAGTTGCGTCATCGTAGCTGCAAAATCTTTTTTGTTAAAAGGATTTTTTGGATCTTGAACTTTTGCCCAAGCAATATCTAACATTATTTTAGCCGAGTTCCTAGCATCCATACTTTGCTTTTCTCTAGCCTCGTAATTTCTATCTTTTAATCCTTCTGTTACGTTTTCTTTTAATAACTTGGTGTTAATAGGTATCCATTTACTACCATCATACACTTCATGCGTAAAGCCTTTAGCTCCACTTTTTCTTATCCATTCACCATCCTGTTTCAAGCTAGGGTCAATATTAGCATTGTTTACTAAACCTACAAAATCAGCCATACCATTTGTTGATTGATAACCCTGTCTATTACCTCTATCAACCTCAACACCATTAACCGTTTTTTTACTTATGCCCGGCACAAGCGCTCCACCTGGTTTATCAGGCACAAACAATTGACCATTACCAACAGCTCCATTACTAGCAAAACCACCACTGATATGCCCTATCAATAATTTACCTGCCTCAACAACACCCAAATCATTAACTAAGTTCTCAGCTGTATCTGTTAGAAGCACTCTTTGTTTGGTCTGGTTAACACCAGTTGGATCATTATAAACATCCCTACCTATACTTCCTGAAATACCAAGTTTATTTTTTAATACTAATTCCGTTTGTCTATTCGCAAATGACTCTGCTAAGTGTTGGGTCAACGTGCTTTCAGCAACATTCATGTTTACACTTTGTAAAGCGCTAGCTACGTCTGGTGTAAATGGAACAAAACCTTTTAGATCTTCTTTTAATTGTTTAACAACTTTTGGCACCAATGGATTACCCTTGCCGTAAACTCTTTCCGCTGCATTTTTAAGTTGAGCTGCTGATAAATCAGTACCAGCAACCGCATCAATAAGCTCAGACCAATTAGCCTCAACACCACCTTGGTCTCTTTGGCTGAATGCTCTCTCAGCTCTACCGTCTCCAAGTTGAGCTACAACAGCTTCTGAGTGAGTACCGTTTTTTAACGCGTTTTGCCTCAAACCTTGATTACCCGCTAGCTGTGCCACTTGAAGTACCATTTGTCTTATGGCGCCGTCTGCTGTGGTTCCAGGTTGAAATGTACCATCTGGATTAATACCAACAACATCTAGCATTTCCTCCATTGTAACGTCAGTTCTTTTTGTTTGAGTAAACTTACCGGCAGCTGTAGCGCCTTCCGCAAAAGAAGCTCTAGTACCCTTGTCATATAAAGAACCTAGTTTTGTATTTGCAATACCAGTAGCTTCTCCACTTCTAGTTTCACCCTCAGGTAAAACATCTTCGAGTAAAGTTTTATTAAAAGTTCCGTCTTCATTGACAATTTTACTGTATAAAAATTGCTTAGCAGCCTTTCTCTGCGTAGCATCTAAATCTTGATTAGCTATAATTCTTTTTGGATCAACACCAATTACCTCTGAAACCGCTTTTAGAACTCCATAAAGAGAACCAGTAGGAGTAACATCTGAGGTTTTGGTTGGCGCCACCATCTTGCCTTGTTTGTTTTTCACCTTAGGAGCTTCAACCAATAGCTTCTTAACCCCTTTGTATTTTAAGCCTTCTAGATCAACTCTAGTGTCTTGATTTTTCTGTACTTTGCTAACTACCTCATCAACCTTTTGCTTTGTTTGAGGTAGCTCTAATTGATCAAGAGCTGGTACTGGACCTTCGATATAAGCCTTTTTTCTACCAGGACTCATGTCCTCATTTTCAATACGCTCCATCTCACTTGATTTCTCAGCCTCCAATACATCGGCTAGTGTACCCGCTTCACCAACTCTTTTATCTAACGATGTTATATCAGCCTTTGCATCTTTAGTGTATTGTACCATTACATCACCTTTAGCTCTGTATATAATAGACTTTCCAGCACCACCAGCAACACCAGTTAACCAACCAAACAAACTGTCGTTAGAAACTCTATATCCAGGTGTAACTTCTCCGGTTTTTTTGTTGACGCTAGGTAAAAATCTTTTACCAATACCTTCTTTAACTTTTCTAGTAAATTCCTTTAACGCTTCTGCTGGCACTCCCTGAGCTGTCATACCTTGTCTTATTAAGCCATCTAACTTTTTACCCTCAACGATTTCAAGATATGCGTTGTAATAATCAGGTGAAGCCTCAAAGTCTGCTTGAGAAGTATACTTAGGACCACCATCTCCTTCAAGATCCTTTGTAAAACCATCAAACGTATCCATTAAATCAGGGTCAGCTTTTAAGTTTAAATCAACAGCAGTAGAAAACGCTTTTTGATTCTGCCTTTCAACTGGATCCTTAGCAATGTCAATTAAGTTACCTTTAGCTCCGTTGGCAATCATACCAGCTATAGCCTTGCTAGGTTTGTTGTTTTTTATAGACTTATTATAATCTATTATAAAGTTCTTTACATCTTGTTGGGTGTCAAACTTTATATCCGCACCTCCTAAGTGGTTCTGTGTAAACCTTCTAATTACACCCTTGACTTTATCAATACCTTTTTCCTTAATAGTAGCATCACCGTCTTGCATTAACTCTGATAATATAGCAAATGACTCCTCACCCCAAGCGCCTTTTTGCTGTGCCATTCTACGATCGTATATTGCTCGGCCCTTCTTGGTAAATGTTACGTTTTTATCGTTAGCTACCATGTCTACTAGTTCTGTACCTAAAGCTCTTTGTGCAGCTGGATCCTGCTTCAATGTATTGTAAAAAGCCACATGTAGAAACTCATGGGCAGCGGTTTGCACCATACCATCCTTCAAAGACGTTTCGGTATTTAAAACTAAATCATAAGAAATTACATTTCCTTTAGCATCTTTTTGGGGTATCATAACCCCGTAGTTTTTGGAATCACCTTGGTTTAAAGCTGTCATAGTGTCAATCTCTTGACGTTGGGTTTTTATCATTGATGATTTATCCTTCTTAGCCTTAGCGATCTGCTTTTTTGTAGAAGCCGGATTGTCTATTATAGATTGAAAACCAGCAAGCTCAGCATCTAATACGGCATCTTTTTCTGTAATTTCAGCTGAATCTTGAGTGTTTAAATAATCTTGAAACTGCTGAGTATTCATTTGCTTAATAGCTATAGGTTTAGCTCCTTCTTTTTCAGCTAACTTAGCGCTTCGCTTTACTGATTCAACAACGTTGTTCCAAGCACTCATTCTATCTTTGTCAGAAGTAGTACCGTACTTGTTTAGTATTCCTTCTTTATTCTTCTGTAAACCAGAATATTTTTGCTCCAACACTTCAAGCTCTTTTTTCTTTTGCTTGTCGTCCATCTCTTGGTTGTTAACAATATCACTGTGTTCGTTTTTTATATCGTAACTTTCAACCTCTATATCTATTAACTCTTGCCTTTCCTTAGGATCAATAGAAGCCGTTGTTGTTATAGCTTTGTCGTAGATGGTATTGCTTTCGTTAACTAAACTTGCTATCTTCTTCTTTACAGCCTCTTGTTTTTTCTTGTTTTTCTTGGTAGCGGGTAGCGTAAGTACCTGTTCGAACTCTCTTATTTGATCAGCTATTTGACCAAGTTTATTGTTTGTTGATTTTGGTATGAACGGATTGAATGTAGCTTTGACTAAAGACGGGCCTTTAAATCCTATAGAAACACTAGCTCCTTTCCAGAAAGATTCGTTAACACCATCCCATAGGTTGACCTTTTTTTTGTTTATATACTTATCCCACATATTCGTAGAGAAAGTATTAATCCCCTCACTTAAACCCTCAACAACAGCTTCTTCACCAGTGTAAGCTGCTACACCAAGCATGTTTTTAGAGTAGTTCATAAAACCTCGTTTAACAAGTTTATTTGAACCGTATCCAGCTAATGCTCTAGAACCAAACTTACTTGTTATATGTTCTGATATACCCTCCATAGCCCCATGAAACGAAGCGGTAGAGTAAAGCTCCCAACCTTTCATTCCTTCTTCTTCAAACCTAACAAAGTTATTACCAGTAGAGCTTATTACCATAGAGCCTAACGATCCCAACGTACCAACGCCAGTCATACCAATAGCTATTTGAGGAAACATCTCGGCCATATCCATAACTGTTCTAGTGCCCCAATCAGAGTTTTCATAAGTAGTTTGTTTACCCCTTAGCATACTAGCAAAATCATCCATGCCTTTTCTAAGACTTGGATCGTCTTCTTTTTTGTTTAGATTCATTGCCGTGCCATCTAATATAGATAGTGCAGAGGCATTTTGCAAACTTTCGACCATAGGTTTAAACACCATAGGCACGTCATCGGCATCTAGCAATAGCATTGGATTAAATCTTTTTGTAAACTCATCAGCCCCAACAATAAACTCCGTTGTCGCGGCAACTGCTCTTGCAGATATATTATACATTTCACCGTAGTAGTCGCCAGACATATCAGCTACAATGCCTATATTACCTATTTTTTGCTCTAGCCCTTGTGCTACCTCAAGTCCATTATTAAGCGTTGTTCTATACGCCGATGCGGAGCTTATGTTGCCATTCATTCTACTCAATACCCCGTTGTACTTAGCAACGATCTCAGCATACTCTTCGTTAGCCGCGTCAGCCTCTTCTTGCGTTGTGTACTCTACAGCCATCAGCCTTTCCAAATCAGCGGCTGGATCATTTTCACTTAACCACTCGTGGTCTTTTTGAACAAGCCCACCTAAAGCCTCGATTTTACTACCCATATCTTCAGAAGAACTGATGATATTATCTAGTATAGGCTTGTAGTTTTTTAAAGCTTCTTCAGCTGTTTTATTTACTTCATCTTGATTTTTAGTTGTATATAGATTTGTTCCAATTTTTCCAAAAGGAGTTTCAATTGCATTTGTATTTTCAAACTCTTCATTATACTTGTCAGCTAAGTACTCTGTTTTTTTCTTGTTATTGTCTATTTGAGAAGTTGTTTTCGTATACTCTCCGTCGACAACTCTTTTGTGAAGCTCTTCGTTTGTCTGTAAACTCTCTCTAGTATAAGCAAACGCTTTAAACTCTTTACTGTTAATATCAACATCTTTAGGGTCGATTTTATTTGCCGCTGCAAAATCTGTTACACTAGCATTACGCAGGGCTTTGTCTAAAACACCCCACTGAACATCCTTAGATAAATCTTTATCTATATCTAGGTTGTTCTTTTTGTCAGTGACATGGTTTTTTACGTTTTGATTCCCAGATCCCCCAACCCCAAAACTACCTTTGTTTGGATCCATTTGAGAGTTTTTTTCTATCTGCTCTAAGTTAGCGTTCTCTTGGTTTCTTCTAATAGTATGTTCGCCTGGTACAAACTTACCATCTACCCACTCACCAGCAACACCTTTAAATTCTTTGTTTCTTTTATCCGCGAGTTCCTTTACTTTCTCGGGATCATCAAAAGCCGTTATATCTTTAAGATCAGTCGCGTAACTTCCTTGCTCGCTACCAACAACTTCACCGATTTCGTTTTCTATTTCTAACTTTGCTATTTCTTTTTTACTCTTGTCGACTACAGAACTTAACGGAATTACCTCGGTGTTGCCTTTTTCAGCAATATCTTTTTGAGCTTTATAACTTGATGCGGCTTTTGTATCCTTATCTATCTTTATATTAACTGGATTTTTAGGATCATTTTTCCACGTGTCATCTTTTTCCTTAGGGGATAATATTGGCGGTAAAGTAGGATTTAAGTCTAGTGGTTTTACTATGTTATCTGTAACCTCCTCTACTTCTCCTCCATTAGCTTTGTGATACTCCTCTTCTGAAGCATACATACCGTGATCACCTTTATGTTTTAGTGGGGATGGTTTTAACATATTATTTATTTTCTTTAGGAGTAACTTTCATTGGTCCTTCTACTTTTTCTTTTCCTGGCTTTGGCTTGCCTTTTTCCATTGCCTTTTCTCTATCTTTCTCCATTTGCTTAACTTTAGCCGGAGTCATGCCTGTTGGATATACTTCGCCATCAAATAAAAAGTCTAATTGACCTTCTTTAGCCGCTGCAGCTTTATCTCTTTTAAACCTAGCTTCATTAAGCTTTTCTCTTTTCATTCTCATTAAGGTTAACTTACCCTCTTCAAAGCCCATGCCTTTCCACCAAGCGTTTTCAATTTTAGTTGTATAATACTCTTTAACCAACACTCTTAGAAGTTTAATATTAAAGTGAGGATTATCAACATTGACTATAGCATCAACCATCATTAACTTATCACGCTCATCAATCGCATCGTACCAATGCTCTGAATCACCAGGACCTAACGGCATAACGTCCTCTAACTTGTCCCAATCAAATCCTCCATAGTTAAGGTCTTTAATATTAGGATGTTCATAGAGATGGCGTCTAAACGTGCTTCCGTCCTTCAGTATACTGCTATCATGACAAAATGTCATTACGATTTCATCTTGCTCTTTACTAGCTGTTCCATCGTTGTACCCAAACATAGAATCAATCTTAAAGTTAATACGACCTAAATCTATTTTGATTGCGGATTTACCCGCGTTAGCTTTCTTAGCTTTATCATGAGTCTCCGTTAAGAACGTAACATATTCTAAAGCTTTTGTATTACTTTTTAAGAACATACCCTTATTACCTTCAATAACGCTTATCATACATTTGTTTCCTTCAAAATCAAACACAACAGCGTATAAACTATCTTCAGCAACCAACTCCCCATAGTAGTCTGTGTGCCCGGTAAGCACGTCCTGCTTGGTAGCTGGTACAATAACTAAATCTGGATTACCACAATAAATTTGAGTTGCAAAGCTTATTTGCTGTTGAGAATTACCTGCTGATAACAACGTTTCACTTTCAAAATGATCGTCATAAAACTCCATAACGTTTTGCTTAACAACGTCTAGTGTGTTTTTAATAACCGCTAATTTTGTTTTAACAACACCTTTTTCCTCTTCGTTTTTATCTTCCAAGGCTTTTAATAACTCGCCTTTGAGTTCTTCCACCAACTTAAGTATAATTTTTCTATACTCTAAACTTAGCTCTACCTGCGCTCCATCTGCATATCTTTCTCTTTCTCTATCACGAAGAACTTTATCTTTCATTTTTCTAAGCTTCATGGCGTCTGGCTCAATATCCTTGATATCCATTTGCATGTCTTCCCAAGCCAATATCTTAGCGCCGCCACCGATGATATCTAGACCAGCATCAGTTTGTTGCTTAGACTTTTGTTGGTGTTCTTTTGGATTTGCTCCTAGTTGCTTTAGTGGTGATGGTTTTTCTTTTTTCATATTAACTTCTATTTTATTATTTATTTTAACAACATTTGTTTTACATTCCACCTGCAATTGAGCCTAAGGCATCACTTGCACCGCTCCACATTTGCTTGTTACCAGCTTCTTTCTCTGCACTAGCTTGTTGAGATTGACCCGCCGCGCTATCCATAAGTGTTGTTTGTTTTTGCATTTCTAATGCTGCCGAGGCTAACTGCCCATCACCTTTGAGTTTTTGAACTTCCATAGCGCCGTCCGCTTCCATTTTTTGAAGATTAGCAGCTTCATCCGCTTCAGCCATTTGTAATTTAGATGCTTCACCTAATTGAGCAGCCTGCATTGATTCCTCAGCACTCATTTGAGTCGCCTGTATGTCCATGTCGGCTTGATTAGACTGCGTGTCCAACCTGCTTTGCTCGCTAGCTTCTGCCATTTGAAGTTTAGATCCTTCGCCCGCAATAGACATATCAATATCTTGTTGTGCCTCAGCCGCTGCTTTAGTGTTCGCGGCTTCTTGTGAACCAATAGATGCTGATGCTTTTTGTGATTGTAGTGCTCCAGCATTTGCCATTGATTGTGCCAAGGCAGCTATACCAGATCCACCAGCCGCACCAGCCATGCTCGACATTATATTAGCTTGTTGTTGTTCGTTTTGTTGAGCTTCAAACTCTGCTTGCTGGGTGTTTACTTGAAGATCTTCCATGGAGTTTTCCATACCTTCAAATTTATTTTCTAAACCTTCCATGGAGTTTTTTTGGCCCTTCATCTTGTTCTCCATGTCATCGTACACGTTCTCCTGATTCTCGTAGACGTTTTTAAGCCCAGCCTTTTTATTTTCTAAACCTTCATAAGCGTTTTTAGCGTCTGCAAAAGGGTTGGAAGTATCAACAGCCTCTAAACCAGCGGTGGCTTTAGCAAGAGCAGCGTCAGCCTTTTTTTGTTTTTCTTTGGCTGCTTTCTTTGCTTTCCAACCACCAATACCTTTTGCGATACCCAGTACTGCACCTATCGCCGCTACCGTTACTACTCCTGCCATAATTTATTCTTTTTTATTATTCATATAATCCTCATACTCTTCGTAGGTTAGAGCCCACGTGTTTTTTTCTACCTCATCTAAATCCCTAGTGTTACTAGGATTTTCGTGTACGTTTATAAACAAGGAAGGCTCATTTGCGTATATAATTCTTTTTATTCCAGAAGGTGAAACCACTCTACAGGGTGCTACAAAATCTTGTTTGCCAAGTTCTGTCGTAACGGTTATGTGGCCGGTTAGTAAAAACCAACAATGAAGATGCTTATGTATTGCGCTAACTAGTAGGCACCCAGCCTTCATGTCCATTTGTCTTATGTAAATTCCCTCAGCAAAATCATGGGTTATCAAGGCTTCTGGACAATCTCTAACCAACTTTTTTCCATCACCGTATATGCCGCTAAACTCACTCTTTAGACTTAGCATGTAGTCTTGGAATTTAACTATATCTTGTTTTGTTGCTATTTTCAAACTACCCTTGTGAGTACTTGGTATTGATGATGGTAAATTACAACTACCACCTAGCTTCATTATATCGTCAATTTTTTTTGTAATATCTTCACTCATTCCATTTAATTTTAGTAGTTTTATAGTTACAGTTTTTTGCTTTTATTTACTACTAGGAACGTAATCGGCCGCTACCACAAATATTTCAGCAGCTTTGGTTGAGTGATTAACAAGCTCTACCTCGGCAAAATATCCCAATATACCAGACATGTTGATTCTATTATCTTTACTAGCAAATAAATAAACGTTTCCAACCGGCATACCACCGGTGGATGTATATGTTAACTCACTAGTCGCATAGTTAATGCTATCGATTATTCCTACCTCAAACGGCTTTGTATTAACACCACCTGGACTTGGGTGATTACTTCCACTTTGGCCAGCGTTAGGCACGGTGGCGTATAACTTATCAGTAGGTTGAACTGACACATTTAATGGGTATGCAAATTGTACTGTTGCCATAGTGTTTTATTTATTAAGTTATTATAAAATTTCTAAGAAATTATAGAGCATTAAATCTACTGTTAAATTTTCAGTTCCCATACTGCCAACTTCTACGGTACCAATAATCGATAAAGAATCCGAAACCCAGGTAGAATGACCTTCTGAAGTATCGGGAATCGTACCGTAACCACTGGAAGGATTGACAGTTAATGATTTTATTTTAAAATCAGTAGTTTCCCATCCAGCTGCCTCGGTTATTTTAAAATCTGATAGTAATTGAACTCCGTTAGCGTTATAATTATGTGCTGAGTCGTTTGAAGAAAATGCAACGCCATCATATAGTACAAACTCCCCAGGCGTTGATGCATCATAGTTAAACTTAGGTGCTCTAACGTAGTTGACTAATTTTTCGGTATTGGCTTTTACAACAAATTCAAAGTTTAATATCGTGTTGCCACCAGCTGCTATTGGTTGGCTAACAAAACTAGCCGCCCCAGAAATAGTGTAATTACTTAGACCAGTACCATCAACGTTTATTGTAAACTGCTCAAGCGCTACAGTCTGAGTTACAACCTGAGTAACAGCATCAGGAGCCGCGCTCTGCAGCCTAACCTCTACTTTCTTTGCTCTTCCAGTGCTTATTTTTTTTGTAAAAACACCACTTAACGGGATAACTCCTTGTAGCGGTGACGGTGTTGGTCCAAAGGCCCCGTGTTTAAAACTAAACAATTTATTGTTCTCATCTTGTGTCATTAAAGTAAACGTACTACCGGGAACACCCGTTACAGTAAGAGTTTTTACTCTATTTCCACCGCTTAGGGTTTTACTTGCGTTTACAGAGTAAATTTTATGGTTTTTAACATCATCAGGCGATACGGATTGTACAACTATAGGTCCTGTTATTTTTTTTGCTTTCATATAGTTTAAATAAAGGTTATTTTGTCTTCATACTTGGCCGTGAATTTATCTTTTGGAAAAAGATATTCTATTTGATATACTTTTTTCACTAAATTATCATCTTCATCCCTAAACTCTTTTGTTGTGATTGTGTAGTTACTTTTAGCTCTAGACCTCAACTTCCAATCGGGAGGTGGGCTTAAAGCGTAGCCATGTGTTGCTTCAAATATTTTTTGCATTATAATTCCTGATTCTCCATTTTGGCCGTGTACCACGTAAGTGTTAGAACTAGCGTTGTTCAGCGTGTTAGAACTTATGCGTTTTACCTCGCCGTTTAACTGATCATAAACGTTAATGTTTGCTTCCACAACAGTCTCGTCGGTAAAAGTCAACTCATTTGAAACCACCTTACCAACGCCATTTACGGGTATAAAAACAATTATATTTTTTACTTGTTCAAAAGTAATGTTTTCTTTTAAAACAACACTTACTAATACTTTGTTTTCAAAACCAATTTCATTTTTTGTGTTGCTATAATTTACACTTTCTATATTTTCATCAATATATCCATTGTAAAAGTCATTAGCATCTACCACAAAGCCTGATTCGGGTTTTACTTCTAGCTCAAAAGATTTTTCTTTTTTATATTCGTTTTCCGTTATAACAACTGTATCAATGTTATAATTTTTTCTAAAAGAAGTTGTTTTCAGTATTATTTTTGGCATAATTATTATTAATTTTTAAGCGTCATCATAATTAGGTGTTAAGTCATCTACTTCAAATTCATTTTGGCAACCCGATCCCTTACGTGTAATAAGTACACGTACTTGTTTACCGGGGTCTCCAATAAAATTTGGTAGTCTCCATGCTTTTCCTATGTTTATGCCTGATACAGGGTCTACAATCTCATGTACATTACCTGCGGTAGGATCAAGCACTGCGTTTACTATGGTATTATACATAATATGCGTAGGATTTGCTGCCCCTTCTTCTACTTCAACCGCGGGATCAAAACCATATTGAGGGTAAGCTGGAGTACCTGGTATGCCATTAGTCGCGTCTAACTCGTTAGTATTAGGATTTATAACAAGCCCACTAGGCGCGGGATACTCAAGAACCAGTATAATGACTGGATTTAGCGCATTACCACCGAAAAATTGCACAAGACCTGCATTTCCATGCTGGTAAGATGCCATGACATATCCTCCGCTAATTTTATTGATACCCTCTGTGTTTTCATAAGGTCCCTCTTCTAATAACCCTTCTGGATCGCAAGTAATGCAACTATCGCCCGTCGTAGGGTTAATACTTGTGCCACCCCATAACGTATTATAGTCAATTATAGCCTGAGAAAGTGGAATAGCCATACCGTTTATGTCAAATTGCCCTACTAAGTAACCTTCGTTAATGGCAGATGGACTACATGCGCAACCTTCATCTCCACTATTACAACAGCAAATTTCCCATCTACAGTTACCGTTCTCTACAGTTGCATTGATATTATAGTCAGATGAGGTATCTTCCATACACCCTTCAACTACCTCGTAAACACAACTACCATCATCTATAGTTGCATAAGGATCATAATTGGTTGCCACAGGATCTGTACAACCTGAAGGCTCAGCAGTTCCAGGTGTTCCACAAGTACCACAAGCAAATGCCCCGTTTTTTTGCACCAAACTACCGCCACTGACTATGTTAGAGTATGACGTAGAAGGGCTACCGTAAGGCCCCAATAAACCAGGTGTTGGGCCACCTCCAAATCCATCAGTTGAATTAAACGGTATACTTCCGTCGCCAATGTACGTGTCCCAACCTAACCAGAAGAAACATATAGGTCCCTCGCTTGACGCTGTTCCGTCAGCAGTGTTAAACATTATCACTGGAATAGAGGGTGGGCCTGGTAGTTCGTTATCTAGATAGTTTTGGAAATATACTATGTTATCTGCTAATGTACCAGTAGTGATGTCTGGTTGCACAGCAAGACTTGAGTCTCCATACAGGTAAACGTTTTCTTTTGTTCCTTGCGTTACAAAGCCAAACGAATTCATATCAGTGCAGTATCTAGGAACTAACCATTCGCAAATATCGTTGTCTATATTAGTTGACGAAGGGTTGTAATTCTGAGCAAGTGGCTCATCACAACCAGGAGTGGGGTCGCAAGTAGGATCAGTTATCTTATCACAACAAGTGCTACAAGAAACTTCGAAACTTTCTCCAACTATACTATGTGTACTCACCACAGGCATGCTAGGAGGGCAAGGACCGCTAGATTGAATTTGCACTGTTTGGCTGTTTCCAATGTCTAATTGGCCTCCGTTTACAAGATCAGTTGGTGACTCAATAATTCCAACATACGTGGTACATGCGCTATCAAGACCATTATCAGGCGTAATTGTATCTCCGGGTTGTAAAAGTTTATTTAAACCGGTGTTAGTTTTTATTTCAACACCTTGCTGAGGCACGTCCATTTCCGGAGCTTGATCAGTACATCCCCAAGGACCAGTTCCAAACGCCGATGAGGCTCCAGGAGATAACATACCTGGTTTAAGCTGGTAAGCATAATTGTTGGTTTCAGTATAACCATTAGGTAATGTGTAATGCTCGCACCAAAGACCATACGTGTATCCTTCTGCCGAGGGATCAATACAAGAACCATCATCGTTACACGCTAATGAATTATAATTACTTGATGCAGGATCAGTACATCCAGAAATATAACAACAACTTCCATCATCAAAACATGCTAAATCATCATAATTTGTTGCTGCTGGATCATTACACCCATCATAATAACAACAAGAACCATCATCACAGCAAGCGTTTTCATTGTAGTTAAATGCAGTTGGATTAGTACATCCCAAAATATAACAGCAAGAG
>Ga0209815_1001832_pt1 | contig 13495 bp, 12 predicted proteins | sample CoawatmetaG00DNA_FD_187507 | JGI IMG/M metagenome (GOLD analysis project Ga0209815, IMG submission 187507) | Marine microbial communities from the West Antarctic Peninsula - Coastal water metaG002-DNA (SPAdes) (version 2) | ecosystem: Environmental > Aquatic > Marine > Coastal ...
GCAGTCCAACAACACGGCATCGCTAGGCCCTCTGCTGTTATGAATAAGCTATTATCTTTCTTTACTTTACAAATGATAGGTGCCGCATCATAGTAAGCATCCATAGAACCGTACTTGTTAATAATTACTTCTTGCTTACTAAGTGCTTTGTTAACATACTTTGCATCTGGTTTTTTAATTTCCGTTGTAGTGTTGCCTTTTTTGTCAAGAGCCTGATGAGATTCTTTCTTCTTTGAATCTTGTGTAATAAAGCGTCCTGTTTTCTTTTTCATAAACGTTTCGCAACCCCAAAGCATTGCAAGTGCTTCTGCTTCTTCTACTTGATGTTGGTTGTGTTCAAATATTAAAAAATCCCAACGTGCTCTACCTCCAGCATTAATAAACGTTTGCATGTTACGCTCTACATTGTCCCAGTTTACTCCTTGGCGATAAAGATGATTAGTGTCACGCAATCCATCTACACTGAATATAACTGCGCCGTTTTTATTAATAACACCAGCAAGCTCTTCCCACCAAGCAACACTTTTTGCTCCGGCATTAGTATTCATACTTAACCACATTGCAGGATTATGCTCTCTAAAGTACTTGAATATTTCTAGCGTGTCTCGGGCAACAATAGGATCGCCTAAGTTGCCGCACATAAACATTGTGTCTAACTGTGTAATAAACTCGGGAATGAATATCTTTTTACAATCTTCTAAGCTAAGTTCATCTAAATTAATGTGTGGATTAATGCCCTTGCCGTTCATGTTACGATCACACATAGGACAGTTGGCTTGACAGTTTTGTGTAACTTCTAAGTGTATTGCTCTTATATCTTGGTACTTATACATATCTACCAAACCCCCAATAGCGCTCGGCACAGAACCAACATACTTCACAATGTTTACTAAAGTCAGTTGTTATCTCTTCACAACTTCTAGTTAGTGGAAACAGTTCTTCTAATACACCAAGGCGAGTGTAGTGTTCTGCAACCCCTCGTTTGTCTATATTAATAAGAGGACTTCTGTAATTACTTTGTTTAGTTGCCCGCCGGTTTCTTTCTGGCAGTGCCACATGCCCGCTTGCTACAATTTCCTGTGTTGGATTAGCAGTAATGCCATTGAAATGAACTGTAAATAAGTTTTTTCCATACTTTAACGATCGGGTTAGTGCGAGCTGATCCACAGTATAGTGTGTAGCCCTAACACTACCAAACTGATGTTGTGCAAACACAACTCCTGTTAGATCCTCTACCTTGCGCAATACTCGGTCTGCAAATATTAACTGATACGGCTTTATATCTGATATTCCTGTTACAGGATGTATAGTAATATCTGGTCGTTCTTCTGTTACATATTTTGCTAACATGTATGTAACAATAGCACTATCTGCTCCGCCTGATATTTTAATCCCAATATCAGTTACATCTTTAGAAAGATTAATTTCCCAGCTATCTTGTGAATTTTTAAACTTCATCTAACACCAACTTTACATCTTTTCCAGGACCCACAACACTTGGAAGATCACCGTACTGTTCAATGTACCAGTTAATAACAGCCTTATACCAGTTGCTACTATTATGGTGAGCTAGTTTATTAAACTGATGTATATTATTATTAGTAGCTTGCATCGTACTTAGTGCCCTAGCACTTTCAGTTTGGAGCTGTCTAAGTTTAAGGTTACTTATATCCAATTAACATAAACCTCTTGTACTTAGGTAACTCTAATTCTCCTACATATAACTGGGTAGTCATAGGTGCTGTTATTCGAAACTGTGTACAATCTTCTACACAATTTACATGTTCGTCTACATCAAAGAAGTTGTTGCTTTGTAATATAACTAACTTGCCGCTTGGTATCTTTGCGTACCATTCATCAAAGTTTTCAATATGCTCGCAACTTGTGTTTATAATAGTATCTGGAATGTCTGTAATAGGATAACTCATTCTATTATTAGTATTACTCCAAATTTGCCATTCGTGCTTATTATAATCAATATCCATAATATCTTGTGTAATACTTTTAAACTTCCAATCTTCTTTAACTTGGTTTCGATTAATTGTATCAGCTATTTGTAAACACGATTCGTCTATGTCAAAACTTCTAATTTTATCTATATTACATTTACTTTGAAATAACATTGCCGCAAGAGTAGCATACCATCCAGCACATAAAAAAACAGTACCTAATGAAATGTCTAACGATTCTAGTTCAGTTACAAGCCATCTTTTACTTTTTAGTTGTCCCCAACTAAGTGCATCACTAAGATCAGCATCGTGATTGTCAACTGCATTTCGAAGATTATTAAATAATGGATTATTAGTTAGTACTAACATTCTTCCGTATATATCATTATCATCTTTCCATTCAATCATTATCAAATTGCTCCTTTAGCCAATCATAGTTATTTACTAGTCTTAAAGCGGCAGTATCGCCTTGATGAGTAGCGCCATACTTACGCCCAGCAATGGAACCACGAATAGCATAGTCACCAAATAAGTTTTCACGCCCAACGGTACACCACGTATCCAGTCTACTATCTGTTTCTTCATTTTTTTGCCGATCAATTACTTTACTGCTTAATTTTGCACATTCTCTAAATGCACTACGCCATGTACTAAACGGATTAGTATTAAATGCTGTAATGTTTGCGATTTCGTGCATTACTTTAAATTTGTGCGTTATACTAGTTGTCATATCAGGCTGTGACAAATCCATGTCAATAGTAAGCTGACGAGGGAATAGTTTTATTCCGCCGTTGCCATACACTAATCCGTTAACTGGGTTTTGACTGCGCCATACATGCACTGTGTCTAGGTTATCTTTATCAGGTTCGTAACTAAAGTCAAAGTCATCCATTACTATTGCATCTGCATCAACAAACCAGACCATTTCTGTGTTAGCTAGTTTAGCACCTTGTATGTGAGCTTGATGAATTCCAGTTACACCGTGTACACGTTTAGCCCAGAAGTATGTTTCAGTAAGACGTTCCCAGTTAGCATCAGCTTCGGGTTCATTATAACTTATAAAAATAATATCATACATAGTTTATTATAACACCTTTTTAGTTAATTGTCTAGTGTTTCCGTAATGAATTACCTTACAATTTTCATTTACATAGTGCCGCCACGGATCAATTACTATACTACCATCAGGTATATCGCAATACATTTTGTCTGCACTAGTTTTACCGGTATACTTGTAGGTAGTACTGGCGCTGTGTGCTAATAAAAATACACAAGGCACGTCTGAGTTAAAATCGTCGCCTGTTAGTGGATCTACATACACAGGTTCAAATTGTTGCTCTTCGCAGTAATGACCAATTAGTAAACTGTAACTACCATCACAGTATCCTACATTTGGCTTGTATGCTTTACCATGAATAACAATTATCATATTATGTTCTTTAGCATGTTTCACTAATTCTAGTGCAAGATTCTTTGCTTGTATTTCTCTAGCGTTCATAATACTGTCAAATAAATCGTATCCTAAATTTAACTCTTCGGCCATATAGCGTAGTGCAATATTATCACGTGGATGACAGCCGCCTCCATCACCTATGCCTGCTTTCATATACTGTGGACCCATAATACGCATCGTAGACTGCGCTAGAGCGCCTGTAACAACATCTACGTTAATGTTGCCCTGCTGTTGCGCTACATCCTGAATCATGTTTACAAGACCTATTTTAGCACTAATAAACGTATTGTAGAATACTTTGATGCATTCGCATTCGTCCCAAGTGCCTATCTCATAGCGTGGATCATTTTCCATTATAGTTTTATAAAAGTCGACAAGTTGCTTTGCATCGCCCGTAGCACTTCCGTCCTCAGTGCCAATTATTACCATCTCTGGATTAACCATATCCCATGCTACACTGCCCATTGCAATCAAGTAAGGGTTGTATATAAAACGTGTGTTAGGTACAAGGTCAATAAACTGCTTGCGTGTTGTGCCGGGCAATACTGTACTAATAAGCACAAGCAATTGATCTTGTGTCATGTGCTTGTTTGCTTCTGCTAATACATCTTTTACAATATCGTAATTAAAGTCTTTTGGTGCTAGATGTGCAGTAGGTGCTTTGCCATCATAGTCTGGATCATGCGGAGTAGGCACTGCAACAAATACAATGTCTCTACCCTTTACTGCATCTTCAATTGTAGGCATCATTGTTACTTGATGACTAGTGTGATTTGCAACATCATAACCTGTAACATTGTGACCTTTGCTTACTATTGCTTCTGCACAAGGCATGCCTAGCTTACCTGTACCAATAAATCCTATTTTCATTTTGATTCTATTACTTTAATAACTCTATCTGCTAATATAGTGTGACCCGTAGCACTTAAATGAAAAGGGTCACCTTTTAAATGCCATTTTTTATTATCAAATATATCGTTGTAATTTAAGAAATTATCTTTATATTTAGATATCGTTGGATGAACATCTTCTCCATTATAGCCATACTTACCTACTTTTACAAAGTATAAATTATGTATGTTATATTCTTTTGCCAAACACTGAAACGCAATGTGATTATTAATAAACTTTTCATGTTCGAACTCGATACCGATAAACCGTTCGTACATTTTCATGAACTTGCGTTCAATGCCACTATGCCATTCGTGCGAGCCTGTCTTAAATTTAATTATGCTACCTTCAGTGTAAGAATCACGCAAATGCGCATTGGGTATATGCCAATGGCGATCAATAAGAGCTGACCAAAATTCAGTACGTTCTAATGTAGTATATTGTACTAATACAGTATCGTCAGAAGTAATAGTGCCATTGCGTATATGTGTTGTTAAGAGGCGCCACATTCTATAATTAGAGCCACATCCTGCCGCTAAGTGCATGTATTCTAATCCTAGATGTTTTGCAACATATTCGCCCCACGCTTTATCAACCTGTGTCCAATCACTAACTGAACATCCTGCTACTACTAATTTTTTCATTGTGGTGCCTTTATGAACTTTGATAGTATTGGTATTAACTGAGAAGTAAAATCATATATTGGCGGTCGTTTTACTAATTTATTATTATGTAATAACTGACTTAACATTTCTTGTAACATTTTTGACCATATGTCTTTTGGTATTTTTTGTAGTCTGTCAAATTCAGTTAATACCATACGAAGCCGTTTACTGTTGTCTTCTTCATCATCATAACTATGATCTATCCAATCATCAAACATTTGATATCCGTACATCCTTAAAACTTTTATATTGTCTTTTGGTCCGTATTGCACAAACGGTTGTAGCATAGCAAACGGCTTCATGGACTTTTCTGTAATAAATGGAATGTTTTTAGCAGTAGGCGTAGTTTCTGTAACAAGCTGAAAGTATGAAGTTAATCCGTGTTCCCAGCCTATTGTATCTGCAAGATTTACTGTTAGGCTTACATCCCCTTCCCTTATATGCGGATATATTTCAGGTCCAGTCCGGAGCTGATTCATTTCATTTGAAAGTTCTGGAAACTTTGAAATAGGCGGAAACGGAGCGTCAGTGAACCATCTGGGCATATTAGGGTATAAACCCAAACTATACAAACAATCATCATGATAATTATTTTTTATAATGTGTGCCACTATTATAGTTCTATGGGGTCTAGGTAATCTATTATAACATAAAGATTTATATTTTAAATTTTCTCCATTTATTATATTTCTTATTTTTTGACTACTATATGTATTATGTGCTTCGTCATTGTCGTTACCTTTTCGTATATTAATAAAATTATATAATTCGTGTCCAGTAATGCAATTGTATCCCAAGTTATCTGGCGATGTAAGCGTTGCAGTACCTAATTCTGATACAGTTTCGCCACCTGTAATAAGTGTAATGTTATTAGGTACTGTATGTAGCAGTTGGCACACTCTATTAAAATCAATTTGATTGAAGTTGTCTGTTTGGTCTAATTGACTACATTCTGTATTATAATCAATGACCCAATGAACTAGACCGTTTTCACTATCTGTGCGAACACGATCAGGCATATAAAACTCACTGCGTCTAGAATCAGTAGTACTAATGTATTCGCCAAGTTGACAATCATATAATGGTTTAAAGTCTGTATTACTTATAAAATGGCCATAATATGAAATGAATACAATATATTTTGTATAACTTTCTTTTTCAACGCAACAAAGTTAAAAAGATCATACTTATCTAAGTATTCGTTCCACCTGGGATGCTGGTTGGTGTCATTAAGACAAGGAATGCCAATAGAAAAGTCGCCTTGGGCTTTTTTGTAAATTAAAATATTAAACAAGTTGTTTTACTCCTCTTGTCAAAGATTAACGCATTGAATTGATTCTTCAACTGGCAAGGTTATTGTCTCAGCTATATCACTAATAACAGGATAAAGGATTCGCCAATTGGTTTTTCGCCTCTTGTCAATCTCATCTAAATAATTTTTAAAGTCATTTACTTGTTTTGTGTTTACCTTACTAGACTTCATTCCTGCAAGAATGCCTTCTAAACATTCTTTCTGCTGTTTGTCATTTGGGTCAGTTAGCTTAGTAAGAACATCTTCTAAGTAGAATGCAATTTTGTCACCAAAGATATACGGGTCTAAACATTCAGGGTTAACAATGGTGTTTGAACTAATCCATAATCCTGCTTTGTATTCTTTGCGTAAACTGTAAATCTTATCTATGAAATCTCCTAGGGTAGGAATAGTCAATGCACTGATTGTCATATGGATATTAACTGGAATGCCTTGTGACAGGCAATATCTGATATTAGCTTCCCAGTTCTTTAGATTCATTCCGTACCTAGCGTATTCTGCTTGAGGTCCCCAACAATCTTGGCTTGCAACAATATGAAGCTCCCGTATCTTTTTGTTTGCAATAAGATCATTAACTTTTTGAATCTTCTTTTTAAACTTCTCTTCATCATGCTTTAGATTACTAAAGATTCTCATAATGAGATTTGGATTTGGATGTTTATCAAAGAAATTAAGACATTGCTCAAACTCTTTTTGGTACAGTGGTTCGCCGCCAAGAATCTGGAACTCATATAGTTCTGATCCGTGTCCTTCCATCCACTCCCAAAATTTCTGTAGATACAGAGGGTAGTTGTCGCCAATACTAGGATGATTCATGTAGCTAGGGTTAGCTGGTATTTTTCCATGCTTTCTCAATTCTGCTTCAATCTGAGAACTGAATTGCGGAGTACAATAGACACATGCTTGGTTACATACGTTAGTGAAGTAAACTTCTAGCAATCTAGGAGTTACCTTTGTTGCTTTCATATCACCAGCAAGAATCTCAGGCGGTATCAAATCTTTTTTGTTGATCCAAGCAGTACGTTCACTGGAACCACCAGCATCTTCAATCTTCTTACAGTACTCACATCCATTCCCTGGCCACAAACCGTCAAGCATCTTTTCTCTATCGGCGATCTTTCCAGGAAGATTGTGGAAGTCTTTGAGGGTATCTAAATCAAATTCCCAATGGTTGCAACGGTGACAACTTGTAGTTGTACCCTTCGATAGGAAAATTGTACTCCATGACCATTTGAATTGACAGGCCGTGGCAGTCTTTATTGGAAAAATATTATCACTAATCATTCAACTAACTCTCTCATGTTTATATGTTCTGGAAATGCTTCAAAGAAATTTTCACCTCTAAGCATATCTTTTTTTGTTACCATCTGGGACCACCCACCTTTAACTTTTTTAGTGTCCCCTTTTTTTGCCCACATAAAATCAATTAATGCAATCAAATTTCTGGCTAGTAGGGAGTCATCTTCAAATCCCATACTAATATATTTACTAAAGGTTTTTTTAATGCGTATTTCTAGTTCTTGTTTCTTCCAGTCAGGCACAGTCTGCACACAGAAGTGTACTGGGTATTGTAAAACGTTTATATTAATGTCTTCTGGATTTATTAAATGAGTATCCGAGCAATAGTCAATTAAATCCATTGCAGTGTATAGATTAGCCCAGCCTACAGTACAAGTAACTCCTAGAGAAATGTGCGGGCATTCAGTCTTAACAGTTTCAATGTTATTCTGTAGCTTTTCCCAGCTGTTACCATGCCTCCACCAGTCACCGCCCTTTTCCATCCCGTCAATGCTAAGAAGTAGTTTTATATTTTTGAATTGTTTCCAGTAATCTACCACGTTTTTATTTTTATATTTCATAGTACTAAAATTTGTGTTGTACACTAGTGAGATATCAGTGTTGTTTTGTTCTAACAACTTATCTAATATTTTCCAATGTTCCCATTGTATTAAAGGCTCTCCTCCAGCAAAATAAATCTTCTTAGTGTATTTCAAGTGCGGTAATGTTTGGTTGTATAAATCCTCAAGAGTCTTTCCAGCATAGATAATAGGCACGGATTTGCCAGCATCTTCATTAGCAATAGAACTACTGTACTCATGATAGCAACCCCTGCACTTGAAGTTACAAAAGTTATTAAATCGGAAATCTATGTAGAGGAGATTTAAGTCAGGCTTCTCCTCTATTATAGCATGTTCTGTAAACTCTGCATTTAAGCCTTCACGCAAAGAATGTATTTTACTCTTTTCAAAATTAACACAAGTTGCACAATTACTCTTTACAAGATCAGTGACATCGCCTGCAATAAAATCTTTTCGCAGTTGGGTAAACTTATCATTATCCCAAATCTCTTCAAGTGAATTAGTTTTTAGGTTACCAAAGTTATCGATACCTGCACAACAAGTCTTAACAGCCCCGTCAGGGTGTGCATACATATGAACGAATGGCGCAACACAGAAAAATTTATCCATTTGATCTCCTTAATATTTCGTACCATTCTCCGAATATATCTTTAAATGATTCTTTTCTTATTTCGTCTAGTTTATTATTAACCACAAAAAACTTTGCAAAGTGATCAGTATTATTATCGATATTTAAAAAGTTTCGGAACTTGCTATGTATATGTGGCGGTATGCCTTTTAACCTGTCTAATGCTTTTTGTTTTGCATACGGTGGTAAATTTACAGCATTATAATAACTAGGATCATTAACAAAATTATGATCCACAGTTAGATTAAGTTTTTCAAAAAAGTCGTGCGCCTCTTTTACATAATAGATATTCATTATACTTACTGTTTGCATTACCCTAGGACGTAACCTATGCTCGCCTCGGTCTTCGTAATTGTATAAAGAACTAAACCAAGTTAACGCTTCAATTGTTTTAGTCCAATTAGATGGGTATCTTAGATATTCATTTCTTTCTTGAATGTCATCAATACTAAGCCAAAAGTTAACGTACTTAAACTGTCTCCAAATGTCTACATAACCTTCGTCAATAATAGTACTATTAGTACTGTATGTTAATTCTATATTTTTAGCATAACCAGCATCAACTAAAAACTGTAAGAAGTGCTTGTGCTTGTCAATTAGTAAAGGTTCCCCTCCATTAATATATAAATGTTTTATTTTTTTACAATGTTTCTTAAGACTATCCCAAAACTTTTCATCCAAGGGCCAATTAAATAGATTTTGTTGAACTGGAGTTTCACCATGTAATTTTTCCCAATCTTTAATCCATTTTGTACTACTAAACGGGTTGCAGGATCTACAAGCTAAGTTACAATGGTTACCAAGTCTTAATTCAATAAATTCAAAATTTGTGTGATCAATATATCCATCAAAGTTAGTATCTAATATAGCATCTTCTAAACTATAATCAAGTCGCTCTAATTCTATTGTCCGCTTACTTTCATTTCCCATACTTTCGTATTTGTAACACGTTGAACAAACACTAGGCTCTTTTCCGTTAAGCATTTGCATACGTACTTCTCTAAATAGATCACTATTCATAATCTTATTCAAATCATACTCTGTAGTTTGAAAAGTTTGAAAATCACCATTTGCATTTTGTGAATCACTTGCACGATTTGTCATGTTACTTTCGCAACAAAGTGTAACAGCGCCGTGCGGGTGTGTAGCTAAGTGAGTCCACGGTAAAGGACAAAATGTTTTACTCATATTTTGTCCCACCATTCTTTAGCACGATCATTAAGTATACTTCTAAAAGTTACGTCACAGTCTCTAATACTTTCTAAAAATTCTATATTCCTTTTTCCCTGTTTAATACCTTTCTCTGCATCTGAATATGATTCATAAAACGTTGGGCGAGTTAATAAGTTTTTAAGTGTATCTATATAAACTTGTGTTTTTGGAGTAACACGAGGCTCCATATATTCTAATAATTCGTTAACTGTTTCTTCTAGTATATCTTTAGGCAAACACAACGGACTCATTACTACCGAAGGATCAAAAGCAAAGGTTATTTTAAAATAGCTTTTTACTCCTAGCTCAGTAACACAATCAAACATATTTTTTAAATCAAACAACCCTGGAGTCGTAAGTGTAACGTCAAATACTAATGCATCGTCACCGTATTGGTCAATTAAAAAATGCCCCTGCTTAAAATTATCAATCCACTGGTTCCATTTTAATCCTGTGCGTATATACTCTCCTACAGTACCAACACCATCAATACTTGCACATACATTTACTTTTTTAAAATGAGGAAGCAAATCATATAAACTATAATTTTTATATATAACTCTGCTTAGGTTTGTATTATAACGAATAACTACATCTTTACTTTTACCGCTATCTACTAGCTGTTGCATTATTCTCCAATGTATGTCATACATTAGAGGCTCGCCGCCTACCCAGTATATTTCTTCAACAGTTCCGTTGTCGACTGCTTCTTGTAATTCTACTTCTAATACGTCTTTTTGAAATCTTGAAATCTTTTTACGAGTGTCGGGTACCATCCATTTAGCATCATCATAGTTAACTCTATCATGTATTATTTTTTCTGTTTCCCAACTTGAACTTAGTTGTTCTCCGCACATACGGCATTTGAAATTACATAAATTTGAAATTCTATAATCATAGCTAACTGGAGTTAACGTAGTGTGCCCGTCTTCCGCAGTGTTATCAATAATATCCTGTATCTTGTTTGGAAACAATGTATTATTAAAATAGCTTTTATAAGTGTGTAAGTTTAGTATTTGATTATTACACACATCACACTGACTTAATTTTTCACCAGCTAACATACGTTTCCGTATATCTTTCATGTATGCACTATTCCAATGCTCTTTTAATGTAGACGGATTAAACTCTGTATTGTTATTGTCGCCGCTATCAATATATTGCTTTTGGAACTGAGGTTCTTCTCTGCTTGCACAACAAAGTCTACGTTCACCTTGAGGGCTAACGTATGTATGTGTCCACGGTGCTACACAGAAATACTCACTCATACGTAGCTAGTTCCTTGGCAATATTCTTATTGTCAGGATTTAATATCCAACCTTCTTTTTCTGCAAGTTCCATAATACTTGAATCTGTATCAGGAATACTTTCTATCCAATCTGTTAGGATTGTAGGAAACACGTTTATGTTTTTATTTCGTCTTACATCGTATTGTGCATAAAATGTTTTGAAGTCACGCCATAGTGTTACAGGATTGCTTGTGCGTCTATGCGGAGCATCTACAGTAACTAGATAATCTATTAAGCGTTCAATGCTTGCTTTTTCATGCTCGTGCCATAACGCTTTGTGCTTGTTTGCGTTATACCAATCATTTAGTTTATTGTAGCAATAATCTTTAAGATGTACTGGCAATGCTAAAGGACTTTGGAAACTTGGAAAACGTAATAAGTTTAAACTTACTGTCGGCGTTTTTGTTCCTGTACGTTCTTTTAGCGTATAGATTTGATCAAGAAATTCTGTAATACTAAACAAGCATAAGCTATTAATAGTCATCATGCAATGTAGCTCTACGTCAGTTTCATCTAAAATACGTGTTACGTTGTTTACCCATTGATCGTAAACTAGTCCGTCTCGGATGTATTCAGCTTGTTCACCAACTGCTTCACAGCTAGTATAAATGTGGAACTTTTTAATTCCTTGGGCTTTCTCAATTAACTTATTAATAATGCTTTCTTTTGCAATTAAGTTCGAGTTAATAGCAAATCGCATATCTGATTTCTGTTTAGAATACCAATCAAATAGTTTCCAAGTGTTGCCGCTCATTAATGGTTCGCCGCCTGTAATGCGTAGTTCATCTAAACTATCTGCAAGACCGTTATCCCACCATTTCCAAAATGCTTGTATATAAGGATTGTCTGCATCATCATCGTACGGAGCGGCCCAATCACCATTGTGTTTAAACGCACCTGCGCCATCACTGACTAAGTTTTCATAAGGACCATTCTTATTAATATCTTTTGCCCATGTAGTACTAAAACTAGCATTGCAGTAACTACATGCTAGGTTGCAAACTCGATCAAATGCTATTTCAAATGTTTTAAGATTAGCATTTTCATTCCAGTCTGCATCATATGCAGCCTGTAGTTCTTCGTCTGTATAGATAATAGTTTTAAAGGTGCGATCACTAACTGCATTTTTTTTCATATCTTCCATCTTCCAGCAATACTCACACTCTGCAGGGCGTTCGCCCTTTTGCATTTGCCTGCGCATTTCTTTCTTATGTTTAGTGTTATGAATTGCTGTGTAGTTTTCTTCTACTTCTTCTAATGGAATCTGATGTGCCGGCGGGTGGTGACAACTAGCAGTTGTACCACTACCTAACCAAGTAGTTGCATTAAACCATTTTGCACCACAGAAGCTAGTACTCTTTGGATCTATTATACGTTGCCTGTACTGTAGCAATGTTTCATCTTGTTTAGCTGGCATGCCAATCCTCTAATAATGTTGAGTACTCTGGAAAAGTATTCTTAAAGTTTTTTCCTCGACGCTTATCGTATGCATGTATATATCTGCAAAAGTTACCACGATACTGAATAGCTGGTTCTGTGTTTCTAAGATAGTTACACAACCGTTTTATTTGATCAAATTCTTCTAAGTAAATTCTAGCATATTTTTCTTTACTGTAATACTTGAGCCATGCTTCTGAAGTACTTTCAATTTCATTAGCGTACTTTACACGTTGTTCTTTATCTAATAGTATAGTTTGTAAATGCAAAGGCCATCTAAGATAGTTAATGCTTAACGGAATTCTATTGTGTTCAAAATTTAAATTGTAATCTTTTCTAAGTTCCATAACGTCTTGTATAAATTTAGCAAAGCTAGGCAAACTTAAAATATTAATAGTTGTCATTATTGCTACAGTACTATTAGTTTCATACAACATACGATGTACATTAGTCATCCAAACTTTGTAATTCATTCCATCTCTTACATAATCATTTTGATCACCAACTGCTTCAGCACTTGTGTATATGTCAAACTTTTTAAGTTTACCTTCAAGCTCGCCGCTATAGTATATTAATTTATCTATTAGCTTTGCTGGAACATTTAAATTTGTATTAACTGCAATTTCTAATTGAGGTTGTGGATTATTAATTATGTAATCTAATAACTTCCAAGTATCTTTACTCATTGTAGGTTCGCCGCCTGTAATACGTAGAACTTTTAAATGCGGAAGTGCATCAGGAAACCATTTCCAAAATGCTGTTACATACGGATTGTCTTCGTTGTTTGCATATGGAAATTT
>Ga0209815_1001843_pt1 | contig 13445 bp, 10 predicted proteins | sample CoawatmetaG00DNA_FD_187507 | JGI IMG/M metagenome (GOLD analysis project Ga0209815, IMG submission 187507) | Marine microbial communities from the West Antarctic Peninsula - Coastal water metaG002-DNA (SPAdes) (version 2) | ecosystem: Environmental > Aquatic > Marine > Coastal ...
ATTTCTGCTATAGGTTCAGCAATTCCAGAAATATTTTTTATGCCAGTATTTGAAGGTGACCATACTTTATCTACAGTTTTTATATTTTATAGGATAATTGGAGGAATTGGTGTTGGTTTAGCATCAATGATGTCACCCATGTATATCGCGGAGATAGCACCTGCAAAAGATAGGGGGATGTTAGTTTCATTTAACCAACTAGCAATAGTTGGTGGGTTTATGGTAGTTTATTTTGTTAATTATTTTATAGTTCTAAGTGGTGATTTGGCATGGTTAAATGAACTTGGCTGGAGATATATGTTTGCTTCAGAATTGATACCAGTTTCCGTTTTTTTAATTTTACTTTATTATGTTCCAGATACCCCACGATCATTAGTATACCATGATAAAGAAAAAGAAGCCTTAGAAGTTCTAATCAAATTAAATGGTAAGAAAGAGGCACTTGAAATACTGAACGAAATTAAGAATACATTAACAGAAAAATCTGTAAACCTGTTTACTTATGGTTGGGGAATAATAATAATCGGTGTTTTACTTTCTGTATTCCAACAGTTTGTTGGAATTAATGTTGTTTTATACTATGCACCAGAAATATTTAAAACTTTAGATATTGGAAACGATGCGCCATATATACAAACTATTATAGTTGGTATTGTCAATTTTGGCTTTACTATCGTTGCAATAAAAACAGTAGATAGCTATGGGAGAAAGCCATTAATGATAATTGGTGCATTTGGAATGGCACTTTCTATGATTTCATTAGGGTTTGCATTCTTTAGTCAAATTGGAGGCTATGTAGCCTTAATATGCATGATGGCATATGTAGCTAGTTTTGCTTTAAGTTGGGGGCCGGTTACTTGGGTATTATTATCTGAGATATTTCCAAATAACATTCGTAATAAAGCATTAGCTATCGCAGTTGCAGCTCAGTGGTTTTCTAATTTTATAGTATCTCAAAGTTTTCCAATGATGAATGATAACAACTACCTTATTGAAACATTCAATAATGGATTTGCTTATTGGATATATGGCGGTATGTCTCTGCTAGCTGCATTATTTGTTATTAAATTTGTTCCAGAAACTAAAGGAAAAAAATTAGAAGAAATGGATAATCTCTGGAAGAGATAATTGCATACCAATCACTTTTAACAAATGATTTCAGTTAAGTATTAAATCCTTATAATATGAAAATTGAGAACAACATTAAGATAATATAATAAATGGATAAAAAGGTAAATCTAATTTAGACATCCATAACCTCACTATTAAACATAATTATACGAACACATCCCGTAAAAAGAAAACCGATATTATTTGAGTAGTGTAGAGCTAATAATAAGTTACTGTTGATATTTTTTGGGTTTTAAGTAGTACTGGCCGTACAATAATCGTATAATTTTTAAAAATAACCAACCCTAGAACGGTAATTATACAGAGTTATCAAATAACAGTATTGTATAAAAATATTGTAAATTTAAAATGCAAAAAACAACTTACGTATTGAATTCAAAAGCTGTAAATATTGTTTGGTTAAAACGGGACCTTCGTTCTCAAGATCATGCACCTTTATTAAAGGCTGAATGTGCTGGGATCCCTTATCTCATTATCTATCTCTTTGAACCTTCTAGAATTGAGTATCCAGATACCAGTCAAAGACATTTGCAGTTTGTATACCATTCAATAGGTAATTTAGATAAAGTATTAAGTGAATTTAATAGACGAGTTGAGTTGTTTTATGGAGAGGCTATAGAGGTGTTTAATTATTTAATTAAGGACTTAGATATCATTTCTGTTTTCAGTTACCAAGAAAGTGGAACACAAGGCTCTTGGGAACGCGACAAAAAAATAAAACAGTTTTGTAAATCCAATCAAATTAACTGGGAAGAATCACAACGAGATGGTATTTTAAGAGGTATTAAAAATAGAGAAGATTGGAATAAAAAATGGCATCTTAAAATGCATACATCAATCATTCAAAACAAATATACAATCTCCAAAGAAACGCGCTTAGAACACCCCTTTCTAATTCCTTCAATATTAGAGTCTCAACTAAAAGAGTACCCAAATAACTACCAACCACCAGGAGAAAAAAATGCCTGGAGTTACTTAAAGTCTTTCACTAACCAACGAGGGTTTAACTACCAGAGACATATATCCAAACCTATGGAAAGTAGAATGTCTTGTAGCCGCTTATCTCCTTATTTGGCATGGGGCAATATGAGTATTAAACAAGCTTTTCAGTTTATTGGAACGCATCCCAATGGGACCAGAAACAGCAAAGCCTTCTCAGCCATGCTTACCCGTCTACATTGGCATTGTCATTTTATTCAAAAATTTGAAATGGAGTGTCGCTACGAAACAGAGTGTATTAATAGTGGTTATGAGATTTTGCCACATGAAAAAAATGAAGCATTTATAAAAGCATGGAAAACAGGTACTACAGGCTATCCTTTGATTGATGCTTGCATGCGAGCTGTTGAATCTACAGGTTGGATTAATTTTAGAATGCGCGCTATGGTTGTGTCTTTTTTAACATTCAATTTAGACCAAGATTGGCGTGAGGGGACCTACCATCTTGCACGTCAGTTTTTAGATTATGAACCTGGTATACACTATCCTCAGTTTCAAATGCAGGCAGGCACTACAGGCATAAATACAGTTCGTTTGTACAATCCTGTCAAAAACTCTCAAGAGCATGATCCTGAAGGGGTCTTTATAAAAAAATGGATTCCAGAATTAGCAAACGTTCCAGTCGCATATATTCATGAACCTTGGACTATGACAGCCATGGAACAGACCTTTTGTGGTGTTTTGATGGGAGAGGCTTATCCACTACCAATTGTGGACTTACAAGAAAGTTCTAGAGCTGCCAGAGATAAAATATGGGGACATAAAAAGCATCCTGCCGTTCAAAAAGAAAAGAAACGATTACTGAGAACGCATGTAAATGCGAGGTAAATGAAGAATAGTTTTATAACCGAAACAATCATTAAAAATTATTTTAAGAAAGTCTAATAAAGTCATTTAGAACAGACATATACGCTGGAGAATTAACGTTCTAAACCATAGAGATATCTTCTTCTTTTAATTCAGCAACTTCTAATCCAAGACAAGCTATAATAACCAGCTACAAAAGACCTATACAGCAACATAGTCCTCTATAAAGGGAGTAGATTAATAAGGTTTAGATAATTGTTATATTTAGATAGTGAAAAGAGTTGTAAAAAGAACTTTAGTAAAAACTGTAATATGGCGGTTAATTGGTAGCATGGATACTTTTGTGGTTTCATACATTGTTACAGGTACTTTTGAAACTGCATTAAAGATTGGTGGCATCGGTTTATTTACAAAAATGATTATGTATTTTATCCATGAATTGATTTGGAGCAAACGAAAAAAGAAAGGGCTTACAGTTAAACGAAGCTTATTCAAAACTTTTACATGGCGGATGATAGGAAGTTTAGATACATTCATTATTTCATTATTCATTGTGGAAAGTGCTGTAACCGCAGCTACAATTGGTGGAATTGGGTTTTTTACAAAATCAACTTTATACTTTTTACATGAAAGAGCTTGGAGTAAAATCAAATGGCTTAAATCTAGTCCACCACTATTAAAGGAACATGAAATTTAATTGTTTTTTTCGTAAACAAGTCAGTAATCGTTTAATCAAGACACCTAGAACCACACTATTATACAAACACCTCCCGTCAATAGAAAAACGATATTAAATCTTAGCTGGATTAAATTAAATATTAAAAGTATTTAATAAACATACTCTTGAGTATTTATGTTTGGTATAATATTTGTATAGTGATAGTAAATTAATAAAATTTAAAAAAAAATTATGAAAAAATTAGTACTTATTTTAACAATTATTTTGTCCGTAGCATTTCCAAAAAGTCTAACTGCTCAGGGCACTATTGTAGATGTTGCTGTTGACAACAAAGATTTTTCAACTTTAGTTACCGCTTTAAAAGCTGCTGACTTAGTTGGTGCTTTACAAGGAGATGGTCCTTTTACAGTTTTTGCTCCAACAAATGATGCTTTCGCTAAACTTGATTCAAAAACGTTAAGCTCTTTATTAGAAAAAGAAAACCAAAAAGCTTTAGCAAATATTTTAACTTATCATGTTGTTTCTGGAAAGTTAGCTGCATCTGATGTAGTAGCTGCTTTAAAAAAAGGTAATGGTTCGGTTGATTTAACTGCATTAAACGGTCAAGTAATTAATGTTATGCAAAAGGACGGAAAAATTTGGTTGAAGGATTCAAATGGAAATTACAGTGAAATTATTGCAACTGATGTTATGGGTAGTAATGGTGTCATACATGTAATTAACACAGTTGTTATGCCTAAAAGCTAATTATAAATTTAAAATTTCTGTAAAGGAGTTATTTAAATTACTGAAGCCCTCTATTTGATTAGGGGGCTTTTTTAATATAATTTAAAATATAGACAATTGATATTACATTTTTGATTATTAAAATATTGGATGCTTTAGGTTTTATAAAGCTAAAAGAAATTAGACTTAATAGTTAATTGAGTAAAATTATTACTGCTTAACAATTTGTTAGAGTTCCTTATATTATTCTTATTTCTTTTAATTCAGCAACTTATCCAAAGTAAATCAACATAACTATCGTTCAAAGAAATTAAATTATAATTATTAATTTAGTTTAAAATTTTAATTAATTATAAAAATAAATTATAGAAAATGGAAAAAGTATTAGTAACTGGTGCAACTGGATTTATAGGACTTCATTGCATTGATCAACTTCTAAATCAAGGCTATGCAGTTAACGGATCTTTAAGATCTCCAAAAAGAAAAGACGAAATCATTAACGCACTTAAAAGCAACAACACTCCCACTGAAAACTTAAACCTGTTCATTTTTAACTTAAATGAAGATGATGGATGGGATGAAGGAATGCAAGGTTGTGATTATCTTCTTCATGTTGCTTCTCCAATTTCTGTACATGCACATGATGAAGATTTTTTTGTAAAACCTGCTGTTGCTGGGGTAAAAAGAGCATTTAAATTTGCTAAGAAACATAACATTAAAAAAGTAGTATTAACTTCATCAGTAGCTGCTATTATAGAGACTAATGAAGATAAAGAGTATTTTGATGAAACCGATTGGTCAGATCCTAAAAGTGCTGGCATCAGTCATTATGCTAAAAGTAAAACTTTAGCAGAAAAAGCTGCATGGGACTTTATTAAAGAACACGAAAATCCTTTTGAATTAGCAGTTATTAATCCTGCACTTGTTACAGGCCCCTCTTTAACAATGGATTTAGGTGAATCAAACAAATCAATAGAAATGGTAGTAACCGGAAAAATGCCTGTAGCTATACCAATGCAGTTTGGGTATGTAGATGTAAGAGATGTTGCAACTGCACATATTCTTGCAATGCAAAGTGCGTCCAGCAATGGTGAAAGATTTGCATTATCTGAGAAAGATTTAAGTTATAAAGATATTGCGAAACTCCTAAAAGATAATGGATTTAAAAAAGCACCAAGTATAAGTGTACCAGTTTGGTTAGCTAAATTTTTAGCTAATTTTAATAAAGAATTAAAAATTACTGTTCCTTTTATGGGAAAAGTAAGAAGCTTAAGCAAAACCTCTAAAGCTAAAGATGTCCTGGGTTGGAATCCAAGACCAGCAGAAGAATCTATTTTAGATATTGCAAATCAAATTAAAGAAATGGGCTTAATTAAATAATTCTAAGTATTGTATGTTCATTTACGAAAATTAGTGAGAGCCATATACTCTAGAAGCTGCAACCACGTACTATTGGAGAGTTAAAACATCAGACGGTATAAACTCGAGTTACTCTATTGTCTATTCTTTTAAAACACAGTAAGGTTTAGCACAACAAAACAGGGTCAAACACTGTGGTTTAATATTCTTATATACAGTGGTTTGAGAGGGTTAAAAGGTGTAACTACTGCTAACTATTTTGATTGTACTAAGAATTAAAATTTTCTGTATGGAAAATCCAAAAATTTATTTACTTTTTCTTCTTTAAATTTTTCTAACTTATTGTCCCAATGAAGTGTTTGTCCTGGAAATCTTCCAGCAATTACTCCTAAAAGAATAGTTTCTGTTAAACGTGCAGAATAAGAAAAAGGTGCAGAACATTTATCCTTTCCTAAACATGCATCAATAAATTGATGATAATGAAGATAAGACTCTCCAGCGTAATCCCTAACAGGTTGATCTGTTATCTGGCCTGAATTTTCAAATTCTGATAAATCTAAGTCAACGTATTTTCCGTCAACAATATGTTTAGGGATTTCCATAAAGTGTGGTAACAAAAGTCTTCCTTTTTCACCAATAAACATAGCTCCTTGCACTGGAAGAACGTCGTTATTTGGTAGTTGTAAATCCTTATGATTATTTGGAGATCCAGCTCCATCTTGCCATATCCATTCTAATTTATCAGTTGTATACTTTGTACCAGTAAATTCATAAGTCACAAGATTCTTTTCTGGAAAACTAAATCCATTTGGCTTTCTACAATTGTTTTTAATTGTTAATGGCACATCTAGTTCAAGCGCGTTATAAGGTGTATCAAATATATGAACACCCATATCTCCAAGTGTTCCGCATCCATAATCTAAAATATATCTCCACAATCCGGGATGATAAATTTTGTCTTTGTAAGGTCTTTCTGCTGCAGTACCTTGCCACAAATTCCAATCTAAATTTTCAGGGACTTTATCTTGTCCAGTAGGTATTGGTCCATCATTACCCCAACTTCTTTCAGACCATGCTCTAACTTTACTTACTTTTCCAATAATTCCAGACTGAATTAATAAAGTAGCAAGCTTATAATCGTAAAAGGAATGTACCTGAATCCCCATTTGAGTTATTATGTTTTTTTCAGCCGCCAATTTTCTCATAGCTCTAGCTTCACTAACATGATGAGTTAAAGGTTTTTGGCAATAAACGGATTTATTTAATTCCATTGCCATCATTGAGGCAGGGGCATGAGTGTGGTCAGGTGAAGAAACTATAACGGCATCAATTGACTCAGTAATTTCTTTAAACATTACTCTGTAATCCTTATAAACTTTAGCATTTGGATATAATTTACTTGCTGCTTTTAATGCGTTAGAATCCACATCACAAAGTGCAGTTACATCGACTGATTTATGAGAAGCAATATCATTTAAATCTTCTAATCCCATTCCGCCTACACCAATATGCGCAGTTCTAAGTCTTTTATTTTTAGTTGAAGCCCAAAGTGAGGTTGGCAACACACTTAATGAGGCCAAAGCAGCTGATGATTTAATAAAATTTCTCCTGTTTTTTTTCATGATACGTTTATAATTTATTAAAAATTTAAATTTAAGATTTAAATTAGGTTTATTTTTAAAACACGATACAACATAAGTACTTCAAATCATTTTAAAGTTGTAATTAAGTATTATTAGAGAGTAAAAATATCAGTTTATACTCAAAGTCAATACATAAATCTATTTAAAAAAAAGAGACTTGATATTAAAATACTTATACAAACACCTCCCGTCAAAAGAAAACCAATATTATTTGAGTAGGGTAGAGTCAATTAAAAATTACTATTGAGATTTTTTCGGTTTTTATTAGACCAGTCCAAAATAGTATTGAAAAAGTTTAACGTTATTTTAATAATTTAGTATTGAAAAACTATTAAATTTGATTTAATTAAAAAATTGAATGTTAAGAATACTTGTCCAGAAATATCCAGCACCAAGACCAGTTTTAAAAAGTTTAATTATCGCAGTATTATCCGGGCTTTTTATAGCACTGTTTTTACTCTACTTTGAGCCTTTTAACCTCCATTTAAACACTGATGGAAATAAGGTGTTTCACATGTCATTTTTCGGGTGTATTACCACATTTGTTTTATTGTTTTTTTTATTTGTTTTCCCAGTGTTGCTTCCGAATCTATTTTCTGATAAGAATTGGAAATTAGGATATCAAATGATATTAAATATGTTAATTCTAATTGTAATTGCAACCTTTAATAGTATTTATTCGAATTATATGAATTCAATCCCTTTTGGTTGGGATAGCTATTGGTTAATATTAAGTAGAACATCTGTTCTAGGTATTTTACCAATAGCATTTATTACATTTTCTGATTATTACCTAAAAGTTAAATCCAGCCTTAATTCAGCGTCTAATATTATAAAAAACAAAAAAGAGTTTCTAAAGGATTTAAAAGAAGTTACACATCAAATTTCAACAGATTTAAAAAGTGAAACTTTCTCTTTTAAAGAGAATGATTTTAATTATGCAATAGCAGTCGGTAACTATATTGATATGTGTTCTTTAGATGAAAATACATTAAAAAAAGTAACTTATCGAGTTACACTTTCTTCGTTTGAAATACAAGTAAAAGAATCTTCTAATTTAATAAGATGCCATCGTTCCTATTTGGTAAACTTAAATAAAGTGAAAAATATATCCGGAAATGCACAAGGCTTAAAACTTGAGCTTATAAACCAATCAGAAATAATTCCTGTATCTAGAAAATACATACCCATTGTCGATCAATTTTTTCAAAAGAATTCGTAATTACTTGATGATTTGACACTTATAATACTGGCATAGACAATATTTAGCTTGATATTCAGAACATTACTTTGACATTCAGAACATTTTTTAATTTAGTCTTGAAAATGCTATTATATTTAATTTAAATAAAGATTCAGCACTAATAGAAGCGAACAAACCTATTTGGGGAACTTGTCCAGATTAAGCATATCTTCTTTTTTTAATTCAGCTATTTCTAAACCTAAAATAGAATGTTTAACCATCACGAAACTCGGAATTGATTATGGGAATTGAAAAGAAAAAGTATAAACTGCCTGTTGGTTATTCATTATTTCAAACAATGCTAAAAACAAACGAGTTTTTAAATAATCCTATAAAATTTATCTCAAAAAGTATGGTTGCCTTTTCAGGTACTTATTCTGCGGTATTGGGTAATAGAAAACTTATTCTTACACAAAACCCTGAATTTATTAACTACATCTTAAAAGAGAATCACAGAAACTATAACAAATCAGAATTAACTACAAAAAAAGGAGCTAAGTTTTTCGGTAAGGGGCTGCTTTTTTCAAATGGCGATTATTGGCTAAAACAAAGACGATTAATACAGCCCGCATTTCATCGAGATAAATTGAAAGGCTTATTTAACTTAATTATCAAATCTATTGATGTTTATCTTTTGGAATTTCCAGAAGGAAAAAACATAGATATTCATCCATTGGTTCATCAACTTTCATTCAACATTTTAATACAATCTCTATTTGATATAAAGTTAACTTCTCAAATGATGGAAGAAATTCGTCAGATTTTTACAGAACTACAGCACTTTCTTTTTAAAGATGTAAACCAACCACTACATCGGTTTTTTTACCCAATTACAGGAACAGAAACAGCACAACTTAAAAATGCCAAAAGGTTAAGAGAAATTTTTCTAGAAATAATTTCAAAACGAAAAGAGAGTAATAAACAATATGATGACCTATTAGACATGCTTTTAAATAGTAAATATGAGGATACAGGCGAAACAATGTCAAACGAGCAAATTGTAGATGAAGTGCTAATTCTTATTTTTGCAGGACATGAAACTACTGCAAATACATTATCGTGGTTACTTTATTTACTTTCAACAAATAAAGAAGCTACTCAAAAACTCACAGATTCATTTCACGACAGTACAATACATGAATGTTTGAATAACGAATATCTTAAAGCGACAATAAATGAAGCTATGCGTTTGTATCCAGCTGCATGGATTGCAGAAAGAGTAGCAATAGAAGATGATAAATTTGAAGATTATTCATTTCCTAAAAATACAATTATTGTACCTTTTTTCTTTGGCTTGCACAGAGACAAAAACCTGTGGAATGAAGAACTAAATTTTGTCCCTGAAAGGTTTATTATTAATAATAAAGTCACGAAATTAAAAAATTATTTCCCATTTGGAGCAGGTCCAAGAATGTGCATCGGAAATAATTTTGCAATTGCAGAAATGTCATTTTTTATCTTTTCATTTTTAAAGAAATTCCAAATACAAGCATCAGGGCAAATCCCAGAAATGAAACCTTTAATAACTTTAAGACCAGACAACGTTATTTTAAATATTAAAAGGAATAACAATTTATAGAACAATCACTAAGTACAACAACGTTGGCATTCATTAAAAAAAAACAAAAATCAGAAATAAATGAAAAAAATAATACTATTAGTTTTGACTCTAACAGTTAATCTATCATTCGGACAAACTGAAAAAGCAGATAACAAAATTATAACCAAAAAAATTGTAGAACATTTTAATAATGACAATTACAATGGAATATTTTCAATGTTTGCAGATGTAATGAAAGAAGCGTTACCAATAGATAAAACCATAGAATTTTTGAAAGGTCTTAAATCTCAAGCAGGCAATATTACTAATCAAGAATTTAAAAAATATGAAAATGGAACTTATGCTTCTTATAAAACTACATTTGAACGTGGTGTTTTTGCTCTCAATATTTCAATAGACGATAATTCAAAAATAAACGGGCTATTAGTTAAACCGTTTGCTGAAGAAGTTAATACAGAAAATGTAATTAATAATTTGTCTATTAAAAACAGTTTGACAACTAAAGACCAATCTGAAATTATATTTGAAAACACAAAAGTATTTCCAAACAACACACAATTATCGATTGCAATAATTAAAGATGGATTAGTTAGTTATTTTGGAATAAATAAGGAAAATGATACTATTTCAACGATTGATAACCAAAAAAGCATTTTTGAGATAGGTTCTATATCTAAAGTTTTTACATCTACGCTACTTGCAAACTTTGTTATAGACGGAAAGGTTAAACTGAATGATAACATCAATGATTATTTAAAAACACCTTTAAATAATAGCACAGAAATATCATTTATTGATTTAGCTAATCATACATCTGGACTTCCTCGCTTACCAACAAATCTTGATTTGACAAAAGTTAACCCTGAAAACCCATATAAAGAATACAAGGAAAAAGAATTGGAAGATTATGTAACAAATCAACTTGAGTTATCAAATAAAGGAGAAAATCAATATTCCAATTTAGGAGCAGGATTACTCGGTTATACATTAAGCAAAATTGAAAACGATACTTATGAAAGCCTACTTCAGAATAAAATATTTTCCAAATATGATATGCAAAATTCAACAACGGATATTACTACAATAAAAGGCAATTTGGTAAAAGGATTAAATAACGAAGGTATAGAAGTTCCAAATTGGGATTTAGCAGTTTTGGCTGGTGCAGGTGCAATATTTTCAACAGTAGAAGACCTTTCGCAATTTGCTATTTCTCAATTTGAATACAAAAACAAGGAACTTGAACTTACAAGAGTGAAAACTTTTGAATTAAATGAAAATATGGATATTGGTTTAGGTTGGCACTTATTAAAGAATAAGTCTGATAATCTTTGGTACTTCCATAATGGCGGGACTGGAGGATATTCATCATCAATGGTAATTGAAGAAAAGTCAAAAAATGGAATAATTATTCTATCAAATGTATCTGCATTCAATCCAAATATGGGAAATATTGATAAACTGTGTTTTGAATTAATGAAAACAGTAGAAAAAGAATAACGAAATTTCAACAATGTATATGAAATCATATTTTTAATTTTATAAATTAATGAGTGGCATATCTTCTTCTTCTTCTTCTTCTTCTTTTAATTCAGCTATTTCAAGTCCTCTTAAATAGGTCAAACTTACATTTATAGATGAATGTCCCATAGCCTTTTGTAGGTAAGACAATATTTAGCTTGACATTCAGAACATTACTTTGACATTCAGAACATTTTCCAATTTAGTCTTGAAAACGATATTACATTTGATTTAAATTAAAATTTAAAACATGAAAAATTTATTAAAATTGAATTATTTATTAATCCTTTCTGTAAGTTTCTTCCTTGCGAGTTGTTCACAGGAGGATGAGGGAGATACGGCTATAACAATGAGAAACTTTGCTCAATTGGATGCAGGGTCTGATCTACCTAATGCAGATGAAATTAAAAGTATATCTAATGAAGTATCGGATAATTTGACATCAACCATTTTTAAGATTAAGAATGGGAAAGTGGTTCCTTTTGATTTCCCTGAAAGTTTTAAAAATGCAACCAAAGAAGGAGGAAGCCAGTCAACAGATGACTTCGAGGTTTCCCAAGTATTCCTTAAACAATCAAGGTTGAATGATGATCATACCTTCTTGTATCGAAACAACTCCAATACAAATGCAACCCATACGTTTACAGGAAAAGATGTTATTGGTATTGATATGAATTACAATGGCGATTATGTGCGAATGAGTGATATTAATGTGTTTAGCCAATCACAGGATGGAGAATATTCATATGCAGGTGAACTAGGTGTAGGGGTATTTGCCAATGAAAGCACAGGTAAAACATCGTCTGTTTATTATTTTCCTATTCTGAGTGACGAAAATGATCCGGGAAATTCTTTTTCTGGAATGTGGATGAGAATTGTGCTAGACTTTAACCAAGGAGGGCTTTAAATTGCGCCCTTCATCGTATTTCTGAAGGTAGGAGTATAGTTACTGTATAAATTTTAATATCGGAACAAATTATTTGTGGTTTGTTAATGAATTATTATTTGAAAAGTAAATAAAATTCAAAAAATTATTTGTTCCGATATTATTTTTGAGAAATGAAAAAATTTAAATTAATTTATAAATGAAAATCTTTAAACACATACTTATTCTTCTATTGCTTTTGGGTTCTGGAACTAAAATTCAAGCACAAAAGCTTGTTTTTGGGTATTATAAAACCGGTGCAGCTGAAGAAGGGGCTATCGCTCTTACAAAAAAAATCCATAAAGAAATAGAAGTAAGCAAAGATGCACTTATTGAAATCGATAATTCATATGGTGATTTAAATATTACCAGTTGGGATCAAGACAAAGTGGTAATCGATGTTTTGATAACTGTTAAAGGGAAAAACTCAAAAAAAAATCAAAAAGCGTTAAACTCTGTTGATGTGTCTTTTTTATTAAGTCCAGAAAAAGTAATGGCCGAAACAAAAATTGACATGGGATGGAGTTTTGGATGGTTTTACTTTGGTTATGGTTCTTTTAATTCAGAAAAATACAGAATCGATTACAACATCAAACTCCCAAAAACAAGCTCTGTAAACCTTACAAATGATTATGGAACCATTCGACTAAACAGTTTGGAGGGAAAGGCAAATATAAGTTGTGATTATGGTCAATTAATTATAGGTGAATTAATGGCTGATAATAATATTTTAGACTTTGACTATACCTCAAATTCTTCCATAGAATATATTAGGGGGGGAACTATAAAGGCAGATTACTCTGATTTTACTATAGAGAAAGCTGAAGATATAGATTTAATTGCAGACTATACCG
>Ga0209815_1001864_pt1 | contig 13357 bp, 10 predicted proteins | sample CoawatmetaG00DNA_FD_187507 | JGI IMG/M metagenome (GOLD analysis project Ga0209815, IMG submission 187507) | Marine microbial communities from the West Antarctic Peninsula - Coastal water metaG002-DNA (SPAdes) (version 2) | ecosystem: Environmental > Aquatic > Marine > Coastal ...
CTCCTAAAATTTTAAAAAATTCTCAAGATTATATTTCAAAAAAATATAATGTTGGTCACAATACTATTGATTTTGTTTTTCATGGTGGATCAGGCTCCTCTGTTGAACAAATAAGAGAAGCCATTGATTACGGTGCCATTAAAATGAATATTGATACTGATATGCAGTATGCTTTTATGTCTGGTGTTAGAGATTACTTTAAAGAAAATGAGGAATATTTAAATGCACAGATAGGAAATCCAGATGGATTAGACGTGCCTAATAAAAAATATTACGATCCTAGGGTGTGGCTAAGAAAAGCAGAAGAAAGCTTTCTTAAAAGACTTTCTCAAGCCTTTCACGATCTTAATAATGTAAATACACTTCACTAAATTCAGGTTTGTTATATTTGAATTAATATATTTATCTATATGGCTTGGTTTAAAAGAAAATCTAAGGGTATTCAAACTTCAACAGAAGAAAAAAAAGACATTCCACAGGGTCTTTGGTATAAAACTCCAACTGGAAAGACTATTGATACAGAAGAATTAGAAAAAAATTTTTATGTTTCTCCAGAAGATGGGTTTCATATAAGAATCGGCAGCAAAGAATACTTTGAGATTTTATTTGATAGTAAGTTTAAAGAAATTGATTCAAAAATTTATTCTAAAGATCCTCTTAAATTTAATGATACTAAATCTTACAAAGACAGAACTAGGGAAGCCTTTAAAAAAACTGGACTAAATGACGCTATTAAAGTAGCTATAGGAAAGTCTCAAGGTTTAGATGTTGTTATAGCTTGTATGGATTTTAGTTATATAGGTGGATCGATGGGGTCTGTAGTTGGAGAAAAAATAAGTAGAGGAATAGATCTTGCTATTTCAAAAAAAATTCCTTTGGTTATAATTTCTAAATCTGGAGGTGCAAGAATGATGGAAGGTGCTATTTCATTAATGCAAATGGCTAAAACCTCAGCAAAACTTGCCCAGTTATCTAATCATAAATTACCATATATTTCTTTGTGCACTGACCCTACAACTGGTGGGACCACTGCTTCTTTTGCCATGCTTGGAGATATAAATATTTCTGAACCTGGAGCTTTAATTGGTTTTGCTGGCCCAAGAGTTGTCAAGGATACCACAGGAAAAGATCTTCCCGATGGATTTCAAAAATCTGAATTTCTTCTTGAACATGGATTTCTAGATTTTATAACTGCAAGAACTGAACTGAAAGAAAAAATAAATCTTTACTTTGATTTAATTCTAAATAGGCCTATTAGGCAATTGAACAAATAGTTGCTAAATTTTAAAAATTTAATCTTATATTTGCCGCTCCAATAAATTAATATTGGTTACATAATAATTATTTATAAAAATATTGGCATGTATTTAACAAAAGAAAACAAAAAAGAAATTTTTAAAGAACACGGAAAGTCTGACACAGACACTGGTTCATCTGAAGGACAAATTGCTTTGTTCACAAAAAGAATTAATCATTTAACTGAACATCTTAAAAATAATCGTAAGGATTATAACACTGAGAGATCCTTAGTTATGATGGTTGGTAAAAGAAAAAGCTTATTAAGCTATCTAAAGAATAAAGATATCAATCGTTACAGAGAGATTATTAAAAAACTTAATCTACGTAAATAGATATTTTTATCATAGTTTTTCATTGGTTTTCTACTTAAGGCACAACACAACTTAATTAATTTAATGAAAAATATGAAAATCAAAACTTATAATGAATCCATCGATCTCGGAGATGGTAGGATAATAACTTTAGAAACAGGTAAACTTGCTAAGCAAGCCCACGGATCAGTTGTTGTTCAAATGGGAAAAGCTATGCTTTTATGTACTGTAGTTTCTAACTATGAAGCATCAAATGTAAATTTTCTTCCGTTAACTGTAGATTATAGAGAGAAATTTGCTGCTGCAGGAAGATATCCTGGTGGATTCTTTAAAAGAGAAGCTAGGCCTAGTGATGGAGAAGTATTAACAATGCGTTTAGTAGACAGAGTTCTTAGACCGTTATTCCCAAAAGATTATCATTCTGAGGTACAAGTAATGATTCAATTAATGTCACATGATGAAGATGTAATGCCAGATGCTTTAGCTGGTCTTGCTGCATCTGCTGCTATTCAATTGAGTGACTTTCCTTTCGAGTGTGCAATTTCTGAAGCTCGTGTAGCTAGAATTGATGGTGAATTTGTTATAAACCCAAGTAGAGCTCAATTAGCTAATGCCGATATTCAAATGATGGTTGGTGCTTCAGCTGATTCAGTTATGATGGTTGAAGGAGAAATGGATGAATGTAGTGAAGAAGAAATGGCTGAGGCAATAAAATTTGCTCATGAATCTATAAAAATACAAATTGAGGCTCAAGAAAGATTAGCTGATGCCGTAGGTAGAAAGCAAGTTAGAGAGTATGAAACTAGCGATGAAAATGAAGAATTAGCTAAAAAGGTTCATGATGCATCATATGACAAGTGTTATGAAATAGCAAAGAAAGGCACTTCTAAAGCTGAACGTAGTTTAGCTTTTTCAAATTTAAAAGAAGAAGTTAAAGCATCTTTTAGCGATGAGGAAATTGAAGAGTATGGTAAATTAATTGGAACATATTTTAGCAAGTCTCAAAAAGAAGCTATAAGAGAGCTAACATTAAGCGAAGGTGTGAGACTTGACGGTAGAAAAACAGATGAAATTAGAGATATCTGGTGTGAAGTTGATTATTTACCATCAACACACGGTTCAGCTATATTTACCAGAGGAGAAACTCAAGCTCTAGCAACTGTTACACTAGGAACATCTAGAGATGCTAACAAAATTGATATGCCTTCTTTTGAAGGTGAAGAAACTTTTTATTTACACTATAATTTCCCGCCATTTTGTACTGGTGAAGCACGTCCATTAAGAGGAACTTCTAGAAGAGAAGTTGGGCATGGTAATTTAGCTCAAAGAGGATTAAAAGGTATGATTCCTGATGACTGTCCTTACACAGTAAGAGTTGTAAGTGAAGTTCTTGAATCTAACGGTTCATCATCAATGGCAACAGTTTGTTCAGGAACGATGGCTCTTATGGATGCTGGAGTTCAATTAACAAGACCGGTTTCAGGAATTGCTATGGGACTAATTTCTGATGGTGATAGATATGCTGTTTTAAGTGATATTTTAGGAGATGAGGATCATTTAGGTGACATGGACTTTAAAGTTACTGGAACATCTGAAGGAATCACAGCATGTCAAATGGATATTAAAGTAAAAGGTCTTTCATATGAAATTTTAGTAAACGCTTTAAAACAAGCAAGAGATGGTAGGCTTCATATATTAGACAAAATTTCTGAAACTATTGAAAAACCTAATGCAGATGTAAAATCTCATTCTCCAAAAATGGTAACTAGTAGAATTCCTAATGAATTTATTGGACCATTTATAGGCCCAGGTGGAAAAGTGATTCAAGAATTGCAAAAAGTAACTGGATGTACAATAGTCATAAACGAAGACCCAGTAACTGAGGAAGGAATTGTAGAAATTCTTGGTACAGATCAAGAGGGAATTGATTCTGTACTTACAAAAATTGAATCTCTATTATTTAAGCCAGAGAAAGGAAATACATACAAAGTTAAAGTAATAAAGCTTCTTGATTTTGGAGCTGTGGTTGAATATTTAGATGCTCCAGGAAATGAAGTTCTTTTACATGTTAGTGAAATAGCTTGGGAACGTACTGATAACGTAAGTGATGTTCTTAAACTTGCTGATGAATTGGAAGTGAAATACTTTGGATTAGATCCTAGAACTAGAAAAGAAAAAGTTTCAAGAAAAGCATTACTAGAAAAGCCAGAAGGGTATGTTGAAAGACCAACTAGACCTCCTAGAAATGACAGTAGAGACAACAGAAACAGGAATAACAGATAAATTGATGTTATCTGTTATTAAATAATAAGTTAAGTTTATTTGTAACCATTTTATTCCTTTTAACGTATAATTAATTTAAGCCCAATCAATGAGACAATTAAAAATTACAAAACAGGTAACTAATAGAGAAACAGCATCCTTAGACAAATACCTTCAAGAAATAGGGAAAGTCGATTTAATTACCGCGGAAGAAGAGGTTGAATTAGCTCAAAAAATAAGAGCTGGTGATGAAAGAGCATTAGATAAACTTACTAAAGCCAATCTTAGATTTGTTGTTTCTGTAGCTAAGCAATACCAAAACCAAGGTTTAACATTACCAGATTTAATTAATGAAGGTAATCTTGGCCTTATAAAAGCTGCTAAGAGATTTGATGAAACTAGAGGGTTTAAATTCATTTCTTATGCAGTATGGTGGATTCGTCAATCTATCCTACAAGCACTAGCTGAACAATCAAGAATTGTCAGACTTCCATTAAATAAAATTGGCTCAATAAACAAAATTAATAAAATGTATGCTTTTTTAGAGCAGGCAAACGAAAGAGTTCCTTCAGCTGAAGAGATTGCAAAAGAATTAGACATGACTATTTCTGATGTAAAAGAATCAATGAAAAATTCTGGAAGACACGTTTCAATGGATGCTCCTCTAGTTGAAGGAGAAGACTCAAATTTATACGATGTTTTAAGAAGTGGAGAATCTCCGAATCCAGACAGAAACTTATTACATGAATCATTAAGAACTGAAATCGAAAGGGCGCTTGAGACATTAACTCCTCGTGAAGCGGATGTTGTTAGATTATACTTTGGATTAGGTGAAAAGCACGCTATGACATTGGAGGAAATTGGTGAAACATTTGATTTAACCAGAGAAAGAGTTAGGCAAATAAAAGAAAAAGCAATTAGAAGACTAAAACATACATCACGGAGTAAGATTTTAAAAACCTACTTAGGCTAAAATGAAATTAATAGCACCTTCAATGCTTGCCTGTGACTTTGGTAATCTCAATAGTGAAATTACAATGGTTAACAATAGTAAAGCAGATTGGTTCCATATAGATATAATGGATGGTGTTTTTGTTCCAAATATTTCTTTTGGAACTCCAATTATGGATATTTTAAAAATAAATGCAAAAAAACCATTAGATGTACATCTAATGATCGTTGATCCAGATAATTATATTGAGAAATTCGCAGAACTAGGAAGCAAGGTGTTAACAGTTCATTTTGAAGCTTGCAATCACCTTCATAGAACTATTCAAAGAATAAAGAGTCTTAACATGAAGGCTGGAGTAGCAATCAATCCACATACACCCGTTTCTTCTTTAGAGGCAATCATTAAAGAAATAGACTTAGTTTGTATTATGAGTGTAAACCCTGGTTTTGGAGGACAATCATTTATTGAAACAACTTATCAAAAAATAGAAGATCTTAAATCACTAATTAAAAAGCATAATTCAAATGCATTAATTGAAATAGACGGAGGAGTGACTTCTAATAATGCTAAAAAATTAGTTGAAAAAGGAGCAGATGTCTTAGTAGCAGGGAGTTTCGTTTTTAAATCCGATAACCCAACTAACACAATTAGTACGCTTTCTACTTTAATCAACTAGTATCTCGTAAATTTTATTTAATTTAAATACATAAATTTAAATTTATGTGTAACGATTCATTAAATGTAATCGGCTTAATGAGTGGAACCTCCCTAGATGGTTTAGACATTTGTTATGTTTCATTTCAAAAATCTAATTACTCAATTTATAACATTGTAAAGTCTAAGACTTATAGTTATAATGAAAAATGGATTAAAAAATTAAAAAGAAGTATTTTCTTAAACAAACAAGAATTAAAAAAAATAGATATTGAATATGGAAATTTGCTAAGTAACTATCTAAAAGAATTTATTAGTGAGTTTTCAATCGATAAGATAGATCTAATTTCATCTCATGGCCATACAGTTTTTCATGAACCAAATAAAGGGAAAACTCTTCAAATAGGAGATGGAAAAATTATTAGTAAAATTTTAAAAACTGATGTAGTTTGCGATTTTAGAACCCAAGATATAAAGTATAAAGGACAAGGAGCTCCGTTAGTTCCTATTGGTGATCTTGATCTCTTCTCTAATTATAAAATATGTCTAAATCTAGGAGGTTTTTCAAACGTGTCAATTAAAGGTGATAATACAATTAAAGCTTTTGACATATGTCCTGTCAATACAGTTTTAAATCATTATTCAAATAAGATGGGACATGCTTTTGATAAAGATGGAGTGTTATCAAAAAAAGGAACTGTTCATTTAGACCTACTAAATCAACTCAACAAAATGAAATTTTATAATAAATTAGGTCCAAAGTCACTTGGAATAGAATTTGTAAAATCTAAAGTCTTACCATTAATTGATTCTTATATTCTAAATCCTAAAGAAATCTTAAAAACCTATATAGAACATGTTTCGGATCAAATCAGCAAATCTATTGGAAGCTATTGTAATGAAAGAATTTTAGTGACAGGTGGAGGCACTTATAACAATACACTAATCGAGGCTATTAAAATTAAAGTAAAATCAAAAGTTATTATTCCTGATTCTCAAATTATAGATTATAAGGAAGCTCTGATATTTGCTTACTTAGGACTGCTAAAAAGTAAAGAAAAAGTAAATTGTTTAAAAAGTGTTACTGGAGCCATAAAAGATCATTCAAGCGGAAGAATTTTTAAGAATTAATATCAACATCTATACTATTAAGTTCTTGGATCTTAATATTTTTCCACTTAACCTTAATTCCTCCACCATCATGAATTTGTAATAATATTCTTCCATTTGCCTTTCCAATTTTTTCGTCTGAATAAGTAATCATTTGTTCTCCGTTAAGAAAAGTAGTTACAGAATCACCATAAACCTTAATAGTTAATTTATTCCATTCATTCATTTTAAGAGAAGAGTCCTTGCCGTCAATAGGCTTTACAAGCCATCCTCTACCATAAGATTCATACACTCCTCCTGTAAACTTTCCTGGGAGTGCAACTTCAACTTGCCAACCACTCACTTTGGTTCCCTCAACAGTAGATCTAAAAAACACTCCACTGTTTCCGTTAGATTCTTGCTTAAATTCAAGATTTAATACGAAATTTTTATAAAAACCTTCTGTGCCCAAATAACCATATTGGGCATCTGGTCCACTTTCACATACTAGAAGTCCATCTTCAACATACCATTTTTCTGTACCATAAACTATCCAACCACTAAGGTCTAACCCGTTAAACAATTCTTTGTAGTCTAGTTTCTTTCCAGTTATCTTTTTGGTGTCTTCATTAGTATAATGATTGTGTGTTACAGGTGAAAATAAAGACAAAGATGCGCAGGAATTAAAAGATAAAAACAGTAAAAAAAGATATATGTAATAATTTTTTTTCATAATATTATAATATCAATAAAAATAATTAAATTTTTTTTCATAATCTAAATAAGAATAAAATAAAGTTTAAATTTTCAGCAACAAAATATACTACAGATAATTTTAAATAGATATGGTAAGACGGAGCTGATGCACCAAAATACCATAAGGACTTAAAATTAACTAATAAAATAAACTTCCAGAACAAGGAGCTATGTTCATTGGTAAAAAGGAAGGCTGTTATTACCACATTTCATTGAGATTCCTAAACATATAGTTAACGGAAAGTATGTCGATTTGGATTTATCAAAGGTTGAAAATTCAGGACAAATAACTAAAAAGCCCGTTAGAGATTACGCTGGTGAATCTTACTTACAGTATCATCAATTTGTTAATCCTTTTTTAGGAAAGGATAATTGTACTGCTCCTTTTTCATATTCTACACGACTAACAGATAGGATTCTTATATGAATAATTGCTGGAATATTTCTAGGAAAGAAACTAAATTGGAATAATAAGCTGTAAAAATTCTTAGATTTTCCTTACAGAGATTTTTAATTAAACACTCTTTATAATAACTATTTAATATTTCTTGAAATACTATTTTACCTAATAGTCAGTAAATAAGTTATTAAATAAAAAGAGACTTGCTGTAAAAGCAAGTCTCTTTATAAAATTGTAATTGATTAAATAAAATCAGCGATTTAAACAAAAAACTATGAAAAAAACTATGCTAAATCAATTGAATATTTTAATACCTCTCTACAAATTCACCAATTGTTATCCGATTCTGAAAAAGAACATATTAATGTAAATAAACCACCCTGGATACTGATCGCTTTAGGAAATTTGTATTATGCAAACGAAAGATTCTACGAAGCAGAAAAAATATATTTAGAGGCTATAGAAAATTTTAAACTGTATGATGATAAATTTACTCAAGAAAGGTTATTTGGATTAAGTACTTCAGAATCTAATTTAGCTTTAATTTACTCTAGTTTAGGGAAATTTGATCAGGCTGAAAACTCTTTTAAAAAAGTTTTAGAAATTAGAAAAATAGCTAATAGAAACTCGGATATAATGTTTCAATACATGTTAATGATTAATTTTAATTTTCAATATAATAAAATAGATCTAGCACTTTATTATTATGACTTAGCAAATATATTATTTGAAAATTCTTTAGCTTTTTCCTCACCAACTGTTGATAAAGAAATAAAAATATGGTATGCTTATGTTTTAGGAACTTATGGCTCTCATCTGAGAAATAAAAAACAATACAAGGAAGCATTAGCTATTTTATATAAAGGAAAAAAAATTGGACAAACTTTTATTTTAAAACTAGATGGCATCCCAAATTTAGATATAGAGATAGCACAATGCTTAATTGAATTAAAACAGTATGACAAAGCTGAAAAATCTATTTTAGAAAACTTAGATTCTTCATCATATATGTTGGGTTCTAATGATGATAATAAAATTCAACTTTTAAATATTCTATCTAAAGTTTACAACATTCAAAATAAACTAACGGAATTAATAGGCATTAAGGATTCGATTATAAAAACATATGTAGAAATAGAAAAAATAAATTTTAACACTCTTGAAAATCAACTTATTTTAAACGATAAGGAACAAGAGATAAATGAAAATAACATAAAATACTATCAATATATTGGATTAATTTCTGTTGGTATATTATTCTCCATTACAATTATAATTAGCTTGTTGTCTAGATTCAAAATTCAAAAGGAAAAGAATTCTAGGTTAGAGCTTGAAAAAAATAAAGTCTCACTCAAACTAGAATCAAAAAATAGAGAGCTAGTTAGTAAAGCCAATTTCATTCTTCAAAGAAATGAATATTTGAAAAATATAATATCAAAATTGAATAAAAGTGAGGTTAATGAACAATCATTTAATAGAGTTAGAAAGGAAGTTACTGAACTTATAAACTCTGAAAAATCATACGAAGAGTTTGACAAAATATTCACTAACGTTTATCCAAAATTTTATAAGATCTTAAACGAAAATCATAATCTATCTCAAACTTATTTAAGACTTGCTGCTTACATTAGAATGAATCAAACTAATAACGAAATTGCTAAAATAAGTGGTATATCGTTACGTACTGTAGAAACTCAGAGATATAGATTGTCAAAAATGTTAAATATTTATAAGAATCAAAGTTTAAACTCTTACATACAGAACATTGATTAAGAATATTAAAATGTAGCTATTGATTTTTAGTGACCAATAATAAATTATTTTCAAGAAAATGAATAATTTTATAGATCTGGAGAAAAAATATGTGAAAAAGTACTTATCTATACTTGTTTGGTTTTTGGTGGAAATTGATTGAACAGAACTCTTGATATGTAAAAGGATTAGACAAGTCAAATTTGAATAGGATAGATCAAAATATAATACTTTTGGATATCATCGTTGGAGATTGAATCAATAAAAAGCAAACCCTTTTAAACAAAGTGTTGTAAAACACCCTCTCTCCAATTACATCACCCACAAATTACCTTTCAGCTGGTGATACCCACATTATAAATCTAGCTAAAGATGGTCCGTTATTCTCTTTAAAATCTGAAGCAAATAGACAGGATGTTGAAGATTGTAAACTTCTTGAAATTTTAAAATAAAACATGCTTAAATTATAAAAAATTATTCTTAGATTATGAAAATTACTCAACATCAATTAGTAAATACAGAAGAAAGAAAAGAAAATGATTAAAAACCCTATAAACTAAATATTATGAAACAAATTATATCATTATTTTTAATAATAGCTTGTATAAGTTCTTACTCACAAAAACGAAAAGTATTCTTTTCAAGCCCCTCGGACACTTATATCATATCATCCGATCTTCATATTCATACTGTATTCTCAGATGGTGAGGTGTGGCCAAGTATAAGGATCAAGGAAGCTAGAAGAGATAGCCTTGATTTAATTTCAATGACTGAACATCTAGAATATTTAAGTTATAAAAATGATTTAATAATAACAGACAGAAACAGATCTTATAATATCTCCAAATCATTATTAACAATAGACGAACCCTTAATGATTGTAAATGGCTCAGAAATAACCAAACCAATGCCACCTGGACATTTTAATGCAATTTTTGTTAAAGATGTAAATCCATTATTGAATTCTGATGGTGAAAAATCAATGATTGAAGCTAATAAACAAGGTGCATTTGTATTTTGGAATCACCCCAACTGGATAGAAAATAGAGATGATGGAATTGCAAAATTAGATGAGATACATGAAAGGTTATTAGATAAAAAATTATTCCATGGAATCGAAGTAGTCAATGAACACACTTATTCAGAAGAGGCATTAGCACTAGCATTAGAAAATAATTTAACAATCATGGGCACAAGTGATATTCATGGATTAATAGACTGGACTTTTGACAAAGAAAAAAAACAGCATAGACCAGTTACTTTCATATTATCAAAAAACAGAACTATAAAAAGCATAAGAGATGCTTTATTTAATCAAAAAACTTTTGTCTGGCATAGAGACATATTAATAGGAAAAGAAGAAAATATTTCGCCAGTTGTTTCTGAAAATTTAAAAATAACTAGCTTAGGATATTATAAAAAAATAGTTACTATTAAAATACAAAACAAGAGCGTAGTCCCTTTTAAATTAAGATACCTTGGCGACTATACTTTTCATAAAAATAGTTCGATTTTAGAAATACCGGCAAGAGGTGAGTTATTGGTAACTATCAAAACGAAAGAAATTTTAACTTCAATTAAGATGTCCTTTGAAGTTTTGAACGTTATAACAGCTCCAAAGAAAAATCTTGTAATTAAAAAGAATATAAATCTATAAAATAGATTTCAGTCTAATTTTAAGGCTACTATCATTTATCAACTCAAAAGAAGCTTCACTAAATTTAGGTCTTCTAAAGTTTCCTGTCTCATTATTTGAAAATCCATATTGTTCCTTTGGAATCCCAAGGAAATTATAATCTAATTTATTATTGTAATTACTATCTAAATAAACGGATATTAAATATACACCCTTAGGTAATTTAATTGATTTTTTAAAAGTACCTAAACCTACTCTTTCCTTAAAACCAATAAAGATATTAGTCTTAGTATTTATATTCTTTCTGTTATGATCATTAAAAAAAGTAGAGTTATTCCAAATTGCAATAAATAAATTTCCTGGTTTCAGAATTTTAGCTACTTCGATATCTAGAATGAAATCAGTTGAGCTTGATAATTTTGATTCATTGATGTCAATATTATTAATTTGATTTTGTGCATCAATTATAAATGGAAATATTAATAACACAATAAATAAAATTATATTTTTCATATAATAATTTTGAAATGATTTTAATATCTATAGTGACCCAGAGAGGATTCGAACCTCCAACCGTCAGAGCCGAAATCTGATATTCTATCCAGTTGAACTACTGGGCCATTTTATTAATTGAGTTTAGCTCGAACTATATTAGAAATAGTTTTTCCATCTGCTTTACCAGACAATTTTGCAGATGCTATTCCCATTACCTTGCCCATATCTTTCATTCCTTGGGCATCAATTTCTTTAATAATATCTGAAATTATTTTTTCTATTTCTTCATAGCTAATCTGTTCAGGTAAAAACTCTTCAATTACTTTAGCTTGATTAATTTCAATTTCAGCTAAATCATTTCGGTTCTGAGAAATATAAATCTCTGCACTTTCTTTTCTTTGCTTGACAAGTTTTTGAAGAATTTTAATCTCATCTTCCCTAGCAATATCGAATGAAGCTCCCTTTTTAGTTTGTGCTAGAAGAAGAGCTGATTTAATAGCTCTTAGTGATTCTAAAGCTTGAACATTTTTCGCTTTCATAGCAGTCTTAATAGACTGTGAAATTTCATTAATTAATCCCATGAATTGTATTATTAAATTAAACTTAATCTACATTATCATGTAGAAATGAATTATTAGTTCTTAAATTGATTTCTCCATTAGAATCTTCACTAACACTTGTTCTAGAAGCTTTAACAGATTCGATATCATCTAAACTTATACCAGCTCTTTTAAAAGCTGGTTCATTTTCCATTGAATTAACGCTTTTTGCCTTTGAAAAATTATAGTTATATTCTTTAAGCTTAACTTTTCTTTCTTCAGTTCTTTTTGAAAGACCTTCAGAGATAGAACTATTCATCGGGTTGAAATTTCTTTCCTTTCCATTTTCTAAACTCTTAACTGAATTTTCATTAAAATCTATATGAGATTTTTCATAATCATCAAATCCAGATTTATTTGAACCAGAATCATTGATTTCAGTAACTGGAATAATATGAATTGGGTCATTTACTTCAATTTCATTAACATCTTCAATGAGTTCATGTATTATTTTATTGGAAAAATCACTTTTATCATTGTTTAATGGCATATCAAAATCCAAAGAAACTTGATCAATTGGATTAACATAAACTGGTTCCACCACTTCTAATTCATTGATTTTTAAACTTAAATCATCTATTACAATTTCATCCTCTTTAATATCTTTATCAAAACTAGATTCATCAAAAGAGACATCAACATCATTCAATAAACCTTTTTCATCATCAGAATCTATTAGATCTGAATCTAATAGATTTGAAACTTGCTTATTTTCAGAGTTTTTAAAATCTAAATTATTTGATGTAATATCAAATTGAATTGGAGTTTTGAATGATTCTTTTTTATTTTCAAAAGTTTGAATAATTTCACTGCTACTATTTAAGTTGTGAATTATTTTTTTAGGCTCAGAATGAATAATTTCTTCTTGTTGATTTGGATCAAATCCAGTAGCTATAACAGTTACAGAGATAGAACTTTCAAGTTTTGAGTCTTCTCCTATCCCCATGATAATATTAGCTCCATGACCTGCTCTTTCCTGAATATAATCATTAATTAATCCTATTTCATCAATAGTAATTTCTTCCTTACCTGAAACAATTAAAAGCAATACATTCTTTGCGCCAGTTATTCTATTATCATTTAACAATGGTGAGTCTAAGGCTGAAGAAATCGCTTCAATTGACCTTTTAGAACCAGCTGCGACTGCAGAGC
>Ga0209815_1001865_pt1 | contig 13356 bp, 12 predicted proteins | sample CoawatmetaG00DNA_FD_187507 | JGI IMG/M metagenome (GOLD analysis project Ga0209815, IMG submission 187507) | Marine microbial communities from the West Antarctic Peninsula - Coastal water metaG002-DNA (SPAdes) (version 2) | ecosystem: Environmental > Aquatic > Marine > Coastal ...
ACTCTATTTTCTTTTGGTCTACTGCATCACTAGCTGCTGTATATTCCTTTTCAATATTTTCAATGTCAGATGTAACACCTGTTGTTGTAGTGTCACTAACATAGTCTTTGTATTCTTTTACATCTACGTCAAATTGTTTTAGTTCTTCTTTATAGCTTACAAACTGAGGGGCTTCATTAAGAGCTTTAGCACCCGCTATAACTGCGTCGGCACGTCTTTGCCCTTGAATTTTATCTCGATGTCCTGTGTCTATTTTAGTGCCATCAGGGTACACTATATTCCAGTAATTTCCACCATTTCTATATACTGTCTCAAAAGTGTAATTACTTGGGTCTTCCATAATCTCAGTATTAGCTATTAGCTTTTGTGATTGTTCTTTACCAAACTTTATATCTGAATTTAAGTTATCATACGCAGGAAAACTTTCATATGCTTTATCATAGATAGCAGTATACTCTTCTGGAGTAATCTCTAGTTCTGGAACAGTAGGTGGATTAGGAACCAACTCGTCAATAGGGGGTAGACCCGGAGGGGGTTCAATAGGCATAGTTGTAATAGGAGGTTCTTCAGGAATACTAAATGTTCCTGCTTCCTTACCTGCCTTCGCTATAGCTAAAGCATCTTGTGATGTAATTTTACCATCACCATTTATATCATACTTTAAGTCTACCTCTTCTTTGCCTACAGACATGTTCAATGCTTTCATTGAAGAATCATAGTCCATAGGCACAGCGTATTTAGGAGGATCAGGTTGAATAGGTTGTGGTTGTAGTTTATCTTTTGCACCAGCTAGAGTGTCTACACGGCGTAGTTCTTGAGAAGGTACAGGAGTTACGGGATCACGAGGATCAACTGGTTGAATAGGTTGAATAGGTTGTGGTTGTAGTTTATCTTTAGGTAATTGAGCTTGTTGTTTTTGTTTCATCATAGCAGTATTATCAATACTACCATCTTGTTTTAGTACAGCACCTACTCCTTGTTGAGCTTGTTGCGCAGGTTGTTTAAATAAATCATCTATGTCAAGATTTTGTACATTACCTTTTTGATCATAGTAAGTTCTATAATCAACATCACCACCATTAGCAAAGTTTTGAACCATACCACCATTAACCATTTGAAGAGCCTTTTGTTGGTACATACCCATCTGTTGCATCTTATCAGGATTTTGATTTAAGTAATCGTTAAACTTACTCATGTCACCTTGATACCCTAGAGTACCTGCAATACGTTGCATAGCTTCAGGTTTAAATCCTTTGAATTGTTGCATTTTTTATTTACCTTTATCCATTAACTGCTTTATCTAAAACCCAGATCATTACAGCAGATCCTATAGCAAAAAAGAATACTGTTGTTACAATTGAAATTACCCAGAATAGTTTATCTCTTGCTTCAGCTTCTTCTTCTAGTGCTTTCTTTTGCCTAGACCTAGCAGCAGCTTGCTCTTGTACAACCAAGTCCCACATACCCGGTGGGCCATATAGTCTGCAGCAAGACCTGAGTTCTTGTTGAGCTTCTTTGTGAGCCATCTTTGCCTGTGCTATTGCAAAGCCTTCTTCTTCTGAAGATGTAAGCCTACCTAGTGGGCCTTTGTGTCTACCTTGTTCTGCAAGATTTATGTCAGCTTCTAACTTAGCTAGTTTACCAAACTGAGGCAGTAAACTTGAGGCATCTTTTCCTGCTTTTATGGCAGCACTTACAGACCCTGCTATCTTAGTAACTGCACCAGCTAATGCTAATACTTCTATCACGACAGTAATCCTTTTGTTATATAATTACCATCATCTACATAAGTGATGTCAGGGTAATTGTTGTCTGCTAGCCATCTTTTCTACAGACATACGAATGGCTTTTATGTTCTCATCTATTCTAGCCATAGATATAGCTTGCCCATGTACTGCGTCTTCCATACGGCCTAGTCTTTGTTGTACCTCTACAATCTTAGAAGCATTAACTTCTATGTCAGAGGTCATTGTACTTACAGTCCAAACGATAGCTGCACCCTGCACAAATAAACCAAAGATTAATGTTAGTGGTACAGACTTACTCAAATGCCAGTTATCATTAGCCATTACTCTTATCCTCTATCTGTGGTGTGTTAGCTAGTGATGTGGGATCAAATACGTCAAACCCCCTACTGTTAGCAAATGCTGCAGGACACCCTGCCCACTTATCTGCACATCCCTCAAGCCACTCTACTGTATGCTCATGCTCTGGGGCTTTGCCTTGTTGTACTAATTCGTTTTCCCAGTTAAGGTATGACATTACTTCTAGTTGAGCTTGGGCTGCATTGATACCTAAGTCAAACAAGTAGATCATGTTACCTTCGTCAATGATACCCTGTCGTGGTCTTGCACTGTTTAATGCTTGCTTCATACAAGTCATAATGTGGTAACGTGCTTCTTCTAGTTCGTAGTCTTCCTCAGTAAGTTCTGTCTTACCAATCTTCTTCATCAGGTTATCGTACTGATTAGTGAAGAAGTTCATCTTGCGTACAGCACCTTGTACTGCGTTACGTGTACCTTCTAAGTGACCCTGTAGCTCTAGTATCTTTATCTCTAGTAGCTCACGGTCTAGGTCATCTTTACAAGTTTTAAGTTCAGCTTCTCTTTTCTTAAGCTTATTCTCTTTCTTGCGTAGTCCTATGTAGGCTTCCTGTAGTGCTGATCGTGTCTTGTCTATCTCAGCTAGTGTATGCTTAATGCTACGGATGGGTGTGATAGCTGTTACGTCTAGGGTAACTCCCATGAACTGACTGTGTGACTTGTGGAAGTTGCTGGTGGCCTGTGTAACTGCTGGCATCTTCTCAGCAATGTTGTTAAGCATAGACTTATACTCAGGGGCAGCAGTAGGTAGTGCTTCGTTTAGTGTAGTAGTAATAGCTAATTCTGTAGACATTAGTAACTCCTTCTTAAAAAAGAGTTATACCATATTTTTAAAGTAAATGCAAGCACTATCCGTTAGACCATTGGGTATACCATCTACCATCAGAGTTTTTAAATGCACCATCACATACTGGCCCTGCCTTTGGTCCATCAAACACAACATCTATACCTTCACCATTAAGCCATGACTCTGTTAGCTCACCTTGTGCAGGTACATTGTGTGGCCTACGTTTCCTAGTCTCATAACGAAACTCTTTCTCCGTAAGCAATCTGCCTGTATCTCTGTATCTAAGTAATCCCATTTGTATTCCTATGCTATGGCGTAAAACATATACGTGCCATCAGTAAAGCTACCTGTAATTGTAAATCCTGATGCTAGTGGGTCAATAAAATCAGTGTTAGTTACTGATGCTGCAGTTGTGTTAATTAACAAGTAGGGATCATTACCTGCAATTATACCTCTAACACTATCCCAAAGATACCAATCTCCATCATCGTCTGTTCGTTTGAGCATTACAAACCTAGCACCTGAACTAAAGCCACAGTTAACATCTGTTGAACTTCCTGAGTGATCTACACGGCCTATTTTAGATACACCTGCAAGTGTTGCAAATAAAAATGCTACGTATGTTCGTCCATCACCATTAACTTCATCATTATCTCCTACGGTAAATACACTAGCTGTTGGTAAAGTGTCATTCCAAAACCCAGCATTATCACTACTTGCATCATTTCCTGTAAATCTCAACATGTTAGTTGCATCATTACCCTCAAAAATTCTAAAATCAGTACTGCCATTAGACCTACATTTTACCCACAGCATTTCTGGTGCAACGCCAAGGCCATGAACTACTGTTCTAGCAGAACCTGTGCCAGTATAATGAACTACATCAAAGTAACCTTTGGCACGTTTCCACAACCAAGCAAATGTATCAGATGATTGAGCTCCTGCTTGCATGCCAGTCATATAATCAAACTGAGCATTAGATGAACCACCTTCAGCACCACTAGCGTTCATCTCTAGCTCTCTGCCTTGTGCAAGCCTATTGTAAAGATACCAACTTGTGCTTCCAGCATCTGCTCTTTTAAAAAATCCCATATCTACAGGAAAACCACCTGTATAATAGGGTGCAGCATCATTTTCTTGATCTACAGCAAACACCTCAGTAGCATCCGTTATGGTAGCCATGTTAGGTCTTCTGATTGCTACGTAGATAAAGTTTTGATTGTTCTGATTTAAAGCACCAGCGGTTGTATCAATACTCCACCCTTCTGCATTTAAACTAGCATAAGTTGTAGATGCCTCTGCACTATTGGCGTTGGCGAACAAAGCTAGCTCATTATAACCAACAACCATTCCCCTAATAGCATCAAAAATGTGCCAAGCATCATCATCATCTGATTTCTTTACAAAAAGCCACTGAGGTTCCCAGCCTAAATCAATAACTGGCCCTGTAGCATTACCATTACCTGCATAATAACCACACTGGATCATAGAGTCATCCCCTGTTTCGTGGGCGAATAGGTAGGCTACATAAGTATCATTATTATTGTTAACGTGATTAAGAGTTCCTACACTAAAAACACTTGATGTAGGAGCCGTGTCTTGCCAAGCAGTGGCATTGTCTTGAAATGCTTGTGTTAGGTTTAGTATGCCCCAATAATTTTCTGGGGATGACCCACCGTTAACCCCTCTGTGATATACAGCCCAATTTTTTGCGGCATTAAGTTTTTTGATTAGAATCATACCAGGTACAGAACCGAGATTATGGGCTATTGTTCTATTGCTTCCGTTTCCAGTATACGTAACGACATCAAAAAACTTAGGCGCTTTGCGAAATGTCCAAGAAACAAATTCACCATTGTTAGCATTTATACCTGAGTCTCCACCAAGAACATAACCTGTTGAAGTAAAACTGTTTAAAGTATTGTCATCTGATTGCTCTGCCTCATCGTTGTCTGCTATTACATGTTTGTTAGGACCCCTTTCAGTATCAAAGAAGTGATTTCCTCTTGTGTCATTCCTTTGACCAGTCCAAACTAAACCACCTTCATTAGCAAGGTCTATCCCATTAACAATTGCACCAGGGCTACTTTCAGACCCTACATACAAAAACGTACTAAAGAGATTCTCAACAAGTGTGGCTGGATCAGCTACACCTGCTTCAGGCCAGTTAGCTCCACGTCTGTAATCATACTGATCATCTAAGTTCCACACACCAGATGCTGCAGATACTTCGTTGTTACCAGCAGGTTCTACTTTTGTGGCAGATATTATGTTGCCTGTCATTTGTTTGTACGACATTATGCAATACCTCCGTGTCCATTAGAATCACCTGTGTGACTATTTGTAGTACCTAGTAAATCACCAAAGTCAGCAGCATTACCTGTAGTAGCTATTGTAACAAACTGAATAATATTTACAGCAGCATCTGCTGCACTAAAACCACCTGCCACTAAACCTCTTATTTTACTAGAAGCTCCTGCTATATTTACATACCCAGTATCTAAATCTCCAAAGTCTGAACCATTGCCAGTAGAAGCAATAGTAATATATTCTATTACATCAACCCTACTTCCTGTATTACCTGCATAAAATAAACCTCTTGTAGTACTACTAATTGAACCACCACCAGCATCTCTTGCAGCAGTTAAGTTTCCAAAGTCTGTAGCATTACCTGCAGAAGCTGTTGTTATGTAGTCAATAGTATCACGTTTTGCCATTAGGAATCTCCCCCAGCAAAACAAATACGAACAGCAGAAGATACCGCACCCATCACATCTCTTGCTACTGTTAAATCTCCAAAGTCAGTAGCATTACCAGTAGAAGCTATAGTCACATAATCCATTACATTTTGTCCAGCATTTCCCCCTCCACCAACAACACCTCTAACTCCATTAGAACCACCTTCAAGATAAGCTCTTGCTACAGTTAAATTTCCAAAGTCTGAAGAGTTACCTGTTGTTGCAAACTCTACATATTGAATAACATTACTATTTCCACTAGCATCACCACCTGCTCCTATGTAACGTGTACGTGAAGTAACAGAGGCTAAGTTATCTGTATTAGCAGCAAGATTGCCAAAGTCAGTTGTATTACCTGCAGTGTCTACACTAACAAATTGTATAACATTTGAACTAGCTCCACCTGCAAAGATTGCTCTAGTAGGTGGTAAGTTATCATTTTGCCACGTAGTTGCATACTGATACTGTGTTGAGAGGCTCCATACGCCATTATAGTTGGGCATTATGAAAGTCCTCCATTTTGGTTACAGGCTGCACCACCATATGCATTAGTAGTAAGCATATCGCCAAAGTCAGCAGAGTTACCTGTAGTGGCTATAGTTACATAATCTATAACATTAACGTAAGTTGAGTCAGTATCACCACCGCCAAAGACACCTCTTATAGAATTACTCATACCCATAAGATTATGTTTAGCCGCAGAAATATCACCAAAGTCTGTGGCGTTACCCGTACTTGCAATAGTTATGTAATCAATGGTATCAACATTTGAACTAGCACCAGCAGCAGATAAACCTCGTGTATTAGAGGAACACCCAGCTAACTTCTCTCTTGCATCTGTTAAATTACCAAAGTCTGTTGTGTTGCCTGTGTTAGCTATAGTCACATATTCTATTACATCAGAATCACTGCCAGTGTCACCACCAGAAAAAATACCCCTAGTAGGTGAAGAAAACCCTGTTAATAATGTTCTTGCACTTGACAAATCGCCAAAGTCCGTTGCATTACCTGTGTTTGCAATAGTAACATACTCAATAATGTTTTTCCTTGTAGAACCTTCTTGGCCCCCACCTACAACACCTCTAGTATCAGAGTTAAAACCAGCACATGAATCTCTGGCAGCAGATAGATTTCCAAAGTCTATAGCATTACCTAGAGTTGCATTAACTACATATTCTATTTCATCATTAAATCTTGAACCAGTAAGAGCATGACCACCTGCAGCTACTGATCTAATTGAAGAACTAAATCCTGCAATCTCACCTCTAGTGTCAGATAAGTCACCAAAGTCTTGGCTATTCCCTGTAGTAGCTATAATTATGAATTGAATAGTATTTAATTTAGTACCATTAGCTTCTTGCCCACCAAAAAACAAACCTCTGAGTGCAACAGGAGTAAAACTAGCACTAGCATCACTAGCAGCAGATGTACCATAAGCATTTGTAGCATAAACTCTAACTGTGTATGCTGTGCCATTAGTTAAACTACCAATAGTAATAGGTGAAGAACTTCCTGCAGCCCCATTACCATCATCTGTTGTTGCTACAAAACTTGTAATAGCAGATGTACCTGTATCAGTAGGAGCAGTAAATGCTACACTAATTTCTGCATTACCACCACTAGCGGAAACACCTGTTGGTGTATCAGGTGCATCTAATCCGTCTTGACCTACAAAGCCACCATTTCTTCTAGCCATTAGTCGTTGCCCCTATTAAGCATCATCCATTAATTCAAAACTTACTAAGTATGTTAAGTCACTAGCTGCAGAAGCTGTTACTGCAAGTATGTCTGTTTCATCTAAGTAAAAGCCATTGTCCTTACCTACAACAATTAGTGTTGAATCAGCAGGTACAGATACTGTCTTAGCTATTGCAACATAGTTTGAACCATTGTCTATACTTACCTCTACTGTAATATCAGCAGCGTTACTACCATCAATGTTTGCAATGATTAGTGTATTTACTTTAGCAACTTTATCTGCAGCAACATCAATAATAGATGCTCTACTTGTTGTTACTGCACCAGCCACCGTTGTAGGTGTAATGCTTGATACATCAATTAGATTAATTACGGCCATTTATTTCTTCCTTTATCCGAATACGATTGCCATTGCGATAGCAAAACCTTTAGTGGCTGAACTGCCCGACATGTATGTTTTAACTGTTTCAACTGAGGTCATTCTCATTGTACCAGCATCATTAATTAGTATACCATCTCCATCAGCAATTGCTGTAGTTCCCCTTGCTGTGCCACCATCTATTAGGTTTATTTCAGCAGCAGTAGTAGTTACTCCATCAAGTATGTTTAGTTCTGCTGCAGTAGATGTTACCCCATCAAGAATATTAAGTTCTGCGGCAGTGCTTGTTACACCATCAAGTATATTTAATTCTGCTGTAGTAGCTGTAACACCGTCTATTAAGTTAAGCTCTGTTGCTGTAGCAGTTACACCATCTAATATATTAAGCTCTGCAGGTGTAGATGTAATTGCGGTATTACTTGCTGCAGCTAGTACAGGAATTGTACCACTTTGGTTAGGTAGATTAATAGTCCTATCAGCAGTAGGATCAACAATAGTAAGTGTAGTTTCATGTGCATCTGCTGTAGCACCCTCAAACACAATAGCATTAGCTGCTTCCATCGTAACTGTATCTACTGTAGTGGTAGTACCACTAACAGTTAAGTCACCCGATATTGTAACTGCACCTGTACCTTTAGCTGTTAGTGTAATACCTATATTAGTGTCACCACCTGTAGCTGCTAAGATAGGAGCACTACCACTGGCACTGTTAGTTATTTCTAGTTGATTTACAGCAGAGCCTGTTGTTTGGAATACTACAAGCTCATTACCATTAGCATCAGCTATAAAACCACCATCAGCTATCTTAGGTGCTGTTAGTGTTTTATTTGTTAGTGTGTCTGCGGATACAAGTGACACAAGTGTTGAGTTAGCACCAGTAGGTAACAACATGGTGTTTGTAATACCTGCAGAGTGTGGTTGTCCTTGTACTATTTGCCCATGACTATTGCTTTCACAATTTAACTGTATTGCACCCGAACTACTGTTACCCCTAACAGCTATTACTCCCGTACCTTTTGCTAGTAAATTTAAGTCAATGTTAGAATCGCCACCAGTTGCCCCTAGTATTGGGCCTTGTAAGAAAGCTGTTGAACTTGCAGCATTAGTCATCTCAAACTGATTGACTGCGGAACCTGTAGTCTGGAATATTAATTGTTCATTACCGCTTTCATCACCAATAAAGTGTGCATCATCAATTAAAATATTATTAGAGTTAGTGTCTAAGTTACCACCTAACTGTGGTGATGTGTCTTCTACAATATTACTTAACTCACCAGCAGCCAGACCAGATACAATAGCAGACCTTGTTATTTTCTTAAGCCCACCACCAGAAGTATCAATAGCAAGAAATACATCATCAGATGCAACAGTCGTTATTGCAGACAAATCACCTACTACAGTGGGATTAAAATTTGTACCATCTGCAATAAGTAAAGCACCTGCAGTATTAGTAGCCATTGTAAGATCATCACCACCAATAGTAAGATCACCTGCTAGTGTAGCATTAGCACCACTAAATGTTAAGGCTGTAGTTGTACCTGACTTAATAACTAAGTTACCAGAACTATTTGTAAGTGAGCCAAAGGTTGTACCAGCATCCTTTACGAATACATCTCCACCATCTGCATCAAGTATAACATCACCAGATGAATCTATTGTAACATCTGTACCATCATTAATAATTGTATCAAGTGCAATGCTACCTACGTTAGTAATATTAGCATCATTAAAACTTGTAGCACCTAAAGTATTTGCAGCAGCAGTAGAAGTAATACCAGCACTAGCAGTAATTAGTTGAGAAGCATTTACAGTAAAAGCAGTAGACCCACCAGTAGCAACAGTGATTACATCTGAGCCACTAAAGGTAATACTTGTATTAGTATCGCTATCTCCAGAAATACTATCCAACTGTATGTCACCAGCATTAGTAAAGTTAGCATCACTAAGATCAAACGTACCTGTAACATCTAAGTTACCACCTACAGATAAATTGCCTGATATATCAACAAGACCATTAATATCTACAGTAGTAGCAGCAATTTGTATTTCTGTGTCTGCAACAATGTCAAGCTGACCGTCAGCACTAGAATTAATATAAAGACCTGTATCACGAAACTGTAGCTTCTCTGTAGTAGCTATAAGAATGTCATCAGAAAACTCAAAGTAGTCTTCGTCTTCCATCCACTTTAATACACCATCATTACTTTCACCATCAAAGGTTACTGTAATGTCTGTACCTGAAGTAGCATTACCAATTGTAATTGACGTACCTAATAACTTAGTTACAGGTCCACCTTCAGCGGCTGTACCATCGTGTGTGTGTCCTGTACTCGCAGCAAAGGCAGCTAGTATTTGATCAAATTCATCATTAGTGTGGTCAGCAGTAATGGTATCGCCATCTGCATAAGTTGACTGTCTTGTGTATGTAGCACCCATTTAACGTCTAGCTCCTAATTGATACTCTAGTTGAAACCCTTTTAAGGAGTAGGGGTTACTCTCTCCATCATCTTCTACTCTTAATATAACAGAGAACCCCGATCCCTCAACAGATTTTCTGTCTAAAGGGTCTTGTCCTCCACCGTAAGTAAATTGTGTAGTACTAGAAGTTGTACTGTATACTGCTACATTATAAGCAGCAGCTAAACCTGTAGTACTAAATGGGTATGCTGCAGGTCTAGCAGAACCTCTATCTTCATTATCATACCTTAAAATTAAATCAACGTCAACAGCCCCTTCAGGTCTGTAGTTAATAATAACCTTTTGCATATGCTTGCGAATACCAGAATCGCCAAAGACCATGTCTGGACCTCTATACTTACCCTTTATAGTTGTCCCATCAAAGGTACTTCCAATCTCTTGTCGTTGTACAAAGCCATCGACATCGCCATGTAAAACAATAACATCACCTGTTTCTACAAAGGTATCAGTACAAGTAGTTTTAAAACCTTTTAACTCTGAAAATTCAAAGCCCTCTTTTTTTAAAACACAGGTAGCACCTCTGGAAAGTTTTGCGGCCTGACCTGACTTATTAAAAAATATTCTGTATTGAGACTTGTCTGGTATAACTACACTATCAAAATCTACAGAATCTTTAATGTTCTTATCAAAAATAGATTGAATGTTTTTACTAATTGTTCCTAGTTCAGTATCGCCAATACGTTCAGTAGCAGCAATAGTACGTAAACCATCTGGCCCAAGGAAGATTAAGTCACCTGCAAATTCCTGTACAGTAAAACTATTAATGCATCCAATGTTTCTAGTTACTGGCTCTACTACAAAATTTGAACTTGAGGAACCTGTAAGTTTAAATATTCTATTTTCACAAAATATAAATAAACTATTACGAAAAACTTTTAATGCAACAACTGTATCGTCTACTTGTACACTACCTGCACCAGAACCAGAATTAAAACCATCCTCATTAAGAGGCTCACTAAAAATTACTTCTTGTGGTGTTGTTGATTTACCAGCATAAAACATGTGGTTTCTATAAGCAACTACTGTTGTTGCTCCTGTTACACTACTATCACTAACATCTGTAGCAGACAAAGAAGTATTAAAAACTACTGGTGCATTAACTCTGTCTACAAAAATAATCTTTTCATTGCCATCAAAGTTAAATCTTTCAAACTGATACTTACTAGCATTAGTTCTGCCAGTATCTCTTACAGTCCAATCTTGAGACACAGAAGCATCTGTACTATGTATAGCAGCAGTAGTGCTTGACGTAGCTCTAGTTACGCCTGTAAAAGAATTTGAAGTAACTCCTGTGTAAGTAAACTGTTCTGAATCAATTTGAATTGTACCACTAGTGGCAAAGTCTGTAGTCGAGTCTACTGTTAAAGAACCAGAGCCAGACATAGATGTACTAGCAGCAACACGAATAGCCAACTGTGTAGATACAGATGAGAATATTTTCTCACCCCTTGCCGCTAATACTTTATTATCAAATGAAGCAACCATTAGAGGTTCTTCAGAAGTTGTACTTGTAAAAGGAATTACTTGATTAACAAATTTAGTATAACCATTTATCCTTCTGTAACCACCCTGAATGTCAGGCTCAAAGTTTTCTAACTCAATTGCTTGACCGGGGTCCATTAAGAAACTAGAACGGTTAAGAACTAATCCACCTTGAAGGTTGAATGCAGCAGGCTGGAGTTGAGCATTATCAGGCATTAAGAAGTAATCACAGACATAGAGTTACTGTGAGAGAAAGACCGTACTATGTGTGTAGACCTAACGTACTCATACTTATTAATAAGTAAGCTTTGCATATTTTTAATACCCTGTTCAAATCTTTCAAAACTTAATTGATACTGTGTTAATTCTCCACGATACTGATACACAAAAGCTGTAGCTCCGTCTATAATTACAGGAGCAAATCTTTCTGGTATAGAAGTAGTATCTCCATGAGCATCTAAGTCTGCTGGAAAGGTAAAGAAATCAAAAGCTAAAGTGTATGGTTTATCAGGAAAAGGATACAAAAGATAGTTGTTATCTGGAGTACGAACTATCTGTTGTGGAACTCCACCATTTTCAAATTGTGTAACAACAACTCCACTAGCGTGTGTTGCAGCAGTAGTGCTATTAGCACCACGTGTACATCCTGTAATATCATTACCTGATATTGCAGTATATGTAACTTGCTCACTACCAATGTGTACACGACCTGAAGCATCTAGTCCTGTAGTAGAGGTAAGCGTTAATGTAGTTACAGAATTTGAATGAGAACCATTTAATGTTGTAGATATAATTTCATCTTCTTGTGTAGCAAATTCTTTTTGTATATACTCATTGTAGTTTAATGTTGACAAGTTATTACCAGAGGCATTTAAGGCAACGTCTTTTTTTATTCTAGCTGTACTGTAATCAACCGACTTAGTATTTGTAGGTAAATCATATCGTGTTACACCAGCAGTAAGTGTAGAAGAATTAGTAGAATGGTTAAAGGAATAACCAAACTCCCTTTGATTTATATACCGTATAGATTCATTAACAGCATTTTTACACTGAACCTGAACACCCCTAGCACCAGTAAAGTCTGTTGAAGTAAGTGCTACTTCGTTCATTCGTGTTATAACATCGTTAGCTAATGATAAAAAAGTAAGTGCCATTATGTTTCCCTTAGATAAGCTAAAGGGGCCAGTGTATACCAGCCCCTAAAGTTAGTTTAGATTAAGTCACGCTGTGCAACTGCAGCCTCAGTGTGAGCAGCTGAGATATCTGCAATTACTGCATAGACACGTAAGCGTCCAGTAGCAGCAGCAGCACCAGCAATAACAACATCAATGGTATCTGCAGCACCAACAAGAGCTAACGCAGCAGCCGCATAAGTAGATGCAGCACCTGTATTTACAATGTTAGCTTCACCGTCAGTACCTTTTGCAAGGTATGTACCAGCAGCAGCATCAAGTGCAGCACCGTCAACAATGTCATCTCCACCAGCAAAGTCAATATTACAAGTACAACTTGCAGTAAAGGACTTCATGATTTCCGCACCACCAGCAAGCATTACTGATTCAGAAGGGATTTCAAGTAGTTGGAAAATGTCACCATTAGCAATGGTAGCACCTGCAGCAATCATAGCATCAATATCTAAGATTGCTTCAATGGTTCGTACAGCATTACCAACAACTGTTGGAACAGCAAGAA
>Ga0209815_1001867_pt1 | contig 13350 bp, 23 predicted proteins | sample CoawatmetaG00DNA_FD_187507 | JGI IMG/M metagenome (GOLD analysis project Ga0209815, IMG submission 187507) | Marine microbial communities from the West Antarctic Peninsula - Coastal water metaG002-DNA (SPAdes) (version 2) | ecosystem: Environmental > Aquatic > Marine > Coastal ...
CTTTATTCTTCTTCATTTGGTTCTTGTTTTATTTTGTTAGGATTACTAGCTCGATCGCAACGTCCGCATATTTCTCTGGATCCTGCATTTAAAGCTCCGCAACCACATGTCCACGCTACGTCTACTAATGATTTTTCCATATTTAAATTTAATCTTTACAATCTACTACAGAGATAGTAAATCTTTCAGTTGTTTCGGTTTTAATTAATTTGCACAATATTGATTTTATAAATGTAGTTGCTTCTTTTTTACATGTAAAAACAAGAGGTACTGTATAACAATCTCCCATTCCACATTGTGTTTCGCTTGCATATTTCTTATACGGAAAGAATCCTAAAAACTTTTTCTTAGTATAAACTCTATAATAAGCGGCATTAGGGATTCCTAGTTCATTATAGTATTGGTTGTGTTCTATAAAATGTTTCATATATTAAATTTATTGTTTATCAAGATATCTATCGTGCATGTCTCTTGCTAACATTGCGAATATGTTTTCACATCCTTCTGGATAAAAAGGGTCTACGTTGAATTCAGATAAATCGTATGTTATGTATAAATACTGACCGAATCGTATATCATTAAGGTCTCTTCCTTCCCCGTAATTACTGGACCAGTTTTCATATTCTTCCTGTAATCTTGTCCAACTTAATACTTTACTTGCCATTAATATAATTTTTCTTTTATTTTATTTGCTAGGTTAATTTCTCCTCTAAATGCTTCCATTTCCCACGGTCTATTGTTGTATTCCGGTAAGCGATTTATATTATATTGAGATACATTATCCCATGTTAATCCATCTTTAGTAATTAATATTCTATCTTCTAAATATTGTTCTAAGTGAATTAGCTCATGTGCAATTACCCGTATTGCTCTTGACCTAGGCATATCTGTAATATTAATAACATAAGTTTCGCCTATTTCAACAATATATGCCTTTAGTTCTAGATCATCTCCCATATCCTTGGGATCCATATGTTTTAAAACTACTATCCTATTTTTAATGTTTAATTCGCTAAGACCTGCTAATACTATAGTGTCCATATATTCGGGTGTAGTCCTATTAAGTATTCTATTCCCTTCTGTGAATTCTATTTTATTAAATGGAATATCCTCTTCTTCATATACGAATACAAGGTAAATAATCAATACCGATATTAATATTCCTAAGCCATATAGTATTTTGTTATTTTTCATAACTAAAAGTTTGTTTCTGTTGATGGATTTAAGTTTTGATAATCTTTAATCTTATCTACTGCTTCTTGTGCAGTGTCTACTACTCTAAAAAGGTCAAAATCAGTTACACTAATAGTTCCACTAGTCACTAGTGTTTTTTTCATCCAATCAATTAATCCTGACCAGAATTTAGTACCTACTAATACTATAGGATATTTAACATTATGACCACATTGTGCTAAAGTTAATGCTTCAAATAATTCATCAAGAGTTCCTAAACCTCCTGGGAAAACTACAAATGCTTGTGAGTATTTGAGGAACATTACCTTTCTTGTAAAGAAATATCTATTCTCTACACCTTTCTTAACGTATTGATTCATACCTGCTTCAAATGGTAATTCAATACCTACGCCGACTGAAACTCCCCCTGCTTCAGTAGCTCCTTGGTTAGCAGCCTGCATTATTCCAGGACCCCCTCCGGTTATAACCCCATAACCTTCTTTAGTTATTAATCCACCGAACCTTTTAGCCTCAATGTATTCATTAGTGTTAGGTTTAGTTCTTGCACTTCCAAATACAGAAACACAAGGTCCTAATTCACTAAATGTATCGAATCCTTTTGTAAATTCCCCTTGGATTCTTAAGAGTTGCCATGCATCATCTGCTTTATTCCTCATCTTCTAATTCTTTTAATCTTATTAATAATTCACTATAAGCCTCTTCACATCCTGGTATATAGAATATAAGTACCATCCATGATCTAGGTATGTCATATTTATTATCTAAGTGTTGTGGGAATCGTAAGTCATCTTCATTTTTCCCGTCCCCATTATTAAGAGACCAACTAAGATACTCAGTATTTAATCTACTATAAGTTAGTTCCATTGATCTTACCTCTCTATTCTTTTTCTTTTTCCTAATTCATTGTAAATTATAAGCATGCTTTCTGCAATCTGTTTAACTGTATTTCCCTTTATATAATTAGGGTCTAATATGTGTAATGCTGATTTTCGGCCTGTAAAAATGAATAATGGTCGTGTCGCTTCTTGGTTCATTGTTTAATTATTTATATCTTACCAATCCTTTTTAAGATTACTGCCATCGACCCATGAAAACAATCTTGTTTCCTCAACATCATGCAGAACTATCGTGTTATCATTAACCTCTGAATTATAAAAATATTCATAATTAAATAAGGCAACATCCATACCAAACACTTGGATAATCTTTTCACTAAATACTTTACATCCATGTGCCCAATGTATATTAACATACTCGGATAAACATTCGTTAATTATCCTGCTGTTAGGGGCAGCACCATACACTGTACAGTCTATTAAAGTGTTATTAGATTGAGATCCTTTCATTCCAGCAAAGAAAGTATGTTGATCACTTAATTCGTTTAATACTAAATCAAATGGTCTAATTGGCTTTGCATCAAGATCACAATAAATTCCACCAAAATCTCTAAGTAACAACAATCGAACCCTATCAGCCATGAATGCCCATTTGTAAATATCTGGTTGTGTTACATATTCTTGTAGAAATGGATCATCTTTATAGATTCCATTAAAAATATCATCATGTCTCCATAGTCTATATTCCCATCCAGGGTGCATTGCTTGCATTTCTTCTCCGAATCTTGTACACCATTCAGGTGGATCTTGATATCCTATCCATATCTGGTGGATTATTTTAGGTATTTGCATATTATTTGTATTTTTCTTTAAACATTTTTAATCTTCTTTGAAATTCTGCAAAGTAGTATTTAATATCTTCAACCGTTAAACTAAATGTCTGTGGAATTGAGTCTTCCTCATTAGCTATCCATATTTCCACACCGTCCGGTTTCATGCCACTTCGTTCCCAGTGTGCAATAAAGTATGCAGAACCTTGTACGAAATAATCTTGAACCCACGCATCTCTTTTAGGTCTTCGACTGTTTTTATAATCAATAACTAAAGTTCTACCATCAGTCATTTTTGATATATTATCTACTGTTCCTGCATATCCTTGCTTTGACCATAAGAAAACTTCAGCAGAAATTACCTCTTCAATTCTATCAAAGTATTGACTTGAATTAAAATAGAATTTCATGAACATATCCCAGCCACTTGCTAACCATATTGCTCCATTTTCTTCTCCACTATATTGTTGTGTTTCTTTATCGGTACTTGCAATCTCTTTAAGCTTATTTAAACGATCTTCCTTAGTACCTGAAGTCGCTTTATATAGTTCAATTAAGCGATGCATTACAGTTCCACGATTCATTGATAATTCACCAATTCGTTTTGCTTCTGCTTCACCAACTCTTTTTCTCCATTTATCTAAACCACTCTTATCTGTTGTTTCACCAAGAACTGTAGTTATAGATGGATATACTCCAATTACTTCTCCAGATTCAGAGGTTACTTCATAGTGACGAAGGCCGTTAAGCTCTACTCTTTTTATAGATTCCACTACATGAAGTATTTAACAAGAGATACAATACCATATGATGTTACAGTTAAACCTGCTAAGAATAATAAGTTCCTGATGTATGAATATAAATTAAAGTTATCATTCTCAGGATATAGTACAACTAAATATGACACTTGATCTATTTTAGTTATTTCTGGGAAAGCATCGTTAGATAATCCATGCTTAAGTAGTACCGCGTTAATTGGTCCTAGTTGTTGAAATACCCAGGATTGTTGCATTAAATCAGGCTGCTTTACTAACTCTTCAGTTACATTTATTACCGTATAAATTCTGCCTATCCAATCTACTCTTAGGTTTCCTTCATTAAGTTCAGGTTCTATTGATTTTACAGCTTTGTAATATTTACGAGTGAACCATGCTTCGCTAAAGAATCTTGGCCAGTATAGGATTATGTTTTTCATATTATTTATATAGTATATTTCACCTTTGTTTATTATGCGAAGATATTAGACATGAATTTCTTAAAACCAGTAGATTCTTTCTTTGTAGAGCTAATAATAGCACGACCTTCCTGTGATTCCCAGTCTCTGTCTTCTCTAACTCTATTGTTAGTTTCCCAAGCAGCTTGTAATACTGAAGTGTCTACTGTATTTTCTCTAGCCATGTATATCAATGCTTGTAAATCTTTTGGAAAACAATGTCCGCCAAACCCTCTATCACCGTCCGGTCCTGGAACTGCCCAGTGTGAGTTTCCTAATCTAGGATCTAGGTTTGCAAGATCTTTAGTTGTTTTATAATCAATATCCATAGATTCGCAGATATCATAAATTTCATTAGCAAAACTAACTTTAACAGCTAGGAACGTATTAATAACGTACTTACACATTTCAGCTTCTCTAACATCAACAATTTTGATAACGATATTTGGAAATACATGTCTAAACATTCTTTCAACGTGAGTTGCATCTGCATTATCACATGTTCCAATAATAACTCTATTTTGATTTTTGAAATCCTCAACAGCATTTGCTTCAGTTAAGAATTCTGGACTGAACATCACGTCGCAGTACGATGTCATATTATCAATCGCCTCAACAGTACCTGGAGGGCATGTTGATTTTATAATTAAGGTAGGATTGCATCCAAATTCACCAGAAATTTCATCAATTTCACTTATAACTTCTTCAACGATATGTGTCGATGCTTGTCCTGTATCGGCGTGCATTGGTGTTGGAACACAGATAAAAATAATAGGTGCGTTTTTAACAACCCCTTCTAAGTTTGTGTTTGACCTATTATCATTGAATTTATCATAATAGAATAATTCATGCTTTCCTTGAAAACCTTCCTTAATTGCTCCTCCAACGAAGCCTTGACCAATAATTCCTACTTTTTGCATAATAATATATAGTTTTTATGTTAATTATACTATATACTGTGGATTTGTTTCACAACTAATTCCCCTATTGCAGCGTTTTTAATATATTATAAATCCTGTAAATTCAAATTGACCAATATTTGATGATTTCATATCTATTAAGTTCGGGGTTTCCGTTTTTCCCACTCGACTTTATCAAGTTTAATTCTTTCTCTAAGCTCTGGACTAGAAACTGTTGTGTGTTTATCAGCATCTATTGTTTTAATCATATTTACAGTATATGCGTTTTCATGCTTATTAGTAATCCAATCATCTCCAAACCATATTTTCAAATTGGAAGGAATGTCTATCCAATTCTTTTTATTCATAAACATTAACATACCAAATCCTTGGGATGCTAGGGCAGCTTTAAGGATCTTAATATTATCTATTTTATACATTAAATCCTTGGAAACTTTACGAAATGGTCTTATATTAGCACCAAAAACACCTAACTCTGAAATGCTCGGTAGGATGAATTGAATATAATCATCTACATCAAAGTTGATATCATCATTACATATACATAATAAATCATTGTTTGCTAGGCTTACCCCTAGATTCCATGCGGGGTTAACATAAATATTTTCAGATTGTGGATAGTATCTCACCTTATCACTATATTGATCTAGTTCTACATTCTTCGCGCTAGTATCATTATCTATTATTATTATTTCATGAATGTATTTTGAACTGTAGAGATCCTTTAGTAATTTAGAAGTTTTACTAGATCTCCACATCGTTGGGATTATAACACTAAACATTCCACCTTCCGAATTTTTTATAAAATGAGTAATCATTATCAGAACACGTTTCAGTGGTTTGATTAATTAAATTAAATTTAGTCATATAAACATTTAAATCTTTAAATTGATGATTTATCCAAACATCGACTGGTCCGACTATTGGAAACGCATCTACTAATTTCAGTGCTGTCTTTTCACTAACAATCAATCCTGAAAACCACCAAACACCATTATGTACTTTAATTAAATCCTCTGAATATTCCTCCCATTCAAATCCCCATGATGCATGCAACGCTGATATGTATAAAATATCCCAATCACTTGGTAATTGGTTTGTAAAAATATCTTCTATTTTCAATGTAAACCCTGGGATAAAGCCAATATCATCCTCTAATATTAAACTTACCGGGATTTTGTTTTTAACAATATCATTTAATATGCTAGCATGTCCTAGTGCGATATTACTTTCTGGGTTAGAAGATACCAACATATATTCTTCCATGTCAGATTCCGCCAAATGCGACCATTTAGGATCTGGATCTATATCCCAGTGATATTTGAAAGAGTATTTAGAAACATGAATAGAGTTATCCCATTCTGTTCTTTGGTAAAACCCATTCCACCATGTTATATGGTGTAACATGTTTCCCTTTAATGTTTTTATTTGTTTTAGCTTTCTCTTTAAATTATCCCGCCTATCGGTGCGGTGTTCTAAATTTAAAATGTATGTTTTTTGTATAAATTTATCCCAATCTATTTTAAATTTAGGATCACTTATATTTAACAGCTTGCTTAATTTATCTAGCCATTCTTTTTTTAATTTATTAATACCAGAACTCCCAAACATCATGTATCTTTATATTTATATTTATTTATTTTACCAATTATATATCTGGCTTTGTTTAAACATAAGTTAAGTTAATTAAACTAAAAAAGGACCAGAAATTAATCTGATCCTTTTTACCAAGCCGCCATACCTTTCACTTAAGCAGGTTAGGTAGCCGTGTGGAGATACTGAGACTCGAACTCAGAATACAGCCGTGCAAGGGCAGCGTGATAGCCAATTTCACCATATCCCCATCAGATATTATTTATCTGATTTAAATTTAAACCAGATATATCTGATTTAAATTGTTACGCTTTATTAGCTTCAGATACCGCAACTCTTACGTCTTGCGCTAAACCTTTAACTGTTTGCATTGCTTTACGGATACGAGTTCCTGCAGCTTTGTTTCCCTTTTCATCGAACTTAGTAACATCTCCTGCTAATTCAGTGATTACTGTTTCTAATTGTGTAATTAATTCTTGTGTCATAATTTTTGTTGTTTTAAAATTTATAGTATTTATATTGATATATTGTTATTTGTTTCAAAAATAGTTTATTTTTTCTTAGGTTTCTTCGGTTCTTCAGTTATTGCAATATAATTTTCTTTATTCTTTATAATGCATTTTGAACAATGAGGTATCCTATGTATCCCGTATTTAGGGTCCCCTTTATGTGAAGCCTTAGATACCGTGTACATATCATTATTAGGAAATTCATTAAGACATCCTCCGCATATTGTTATTCTTGGTCCAGCCATTCTATCATTTTATTTAAGTTCATAGTAATATCCTTTGGAAAGTGATCTGGTGCGATTCCAGGCTTAACATCCTTTTTCGTCAACTTAGCTAAATCAAACATTGATTTCTTAGGAGTTCCTATATTGAATAATCCAGAAGCACCTGTCTTTATCATATCAACTACAATCTCTGCAATAGTGTCAGCATAATCAAAATTACCATATACATTTGTATATGCAGTATCATAAGGGAAAGGATCAACCTTCTGGGCCCCTCTCAAGATTAAATGATTATTACAATGTTTCATAACGTACTCATCAGCTAATAACTTAGATACAGCGTATGGTGTAACCGGCTTTGCTTTATTAGTTTCCTTTGCATTAGTTCTTGAATTCTCATAAACATAGTCAGTTGAAAAGTGAACAAGTTTTATATTCCTTTCATTACAATAATCTACTAAACTAACAACTCCCTTATAATTAGTATTAAACATTGAAAGCACATCGCTACTATAGGTATCTGTGTTTGCTATTAAATTAATAATAGCAGAGGTACCGTTCGGTATTATTGATTTCCATTGGTTTGGTTTATTTATATCAAAACCATTCTCTTTCCTAGAAACAAAAGCCCATCCGCTTGCTCCTATAACTGCACTTCCTAATAATCCATCCCCTAATATTATATTCATATGATTGTGGTTTTACCGTTTACTATATAGCCAATTATATCTTTAGTAGTTCTGCTACGGACAGATGTTATATACGTCACTGGGTTTTTAATGTTAGTATATTCAACAACATATCCGTCGTATATGATAGTTACTGTTTCTCCACCTGGTTCTAGTGATATAGGGTTTGTCCTCATTCCAGGAGTTGGTTTGTATATTCCTTTCATTGTTGGTTTGTTAAATAGATTTATATGTTTATTATATTTAAATATCCCTATTTGTTTCGTAGATAGCTTTAATCACTGGAAATCTTAAAGAATACTCTCCAGCCATATTTTTAGATTCCTCAAAGTATTGTACGCATATTTGTTTTCCAATAATTTCATTAGGATTTTGGAAGTAATATCTACGTTGTTCTTGTGAGAATCCAGAACCTACATCTACTGTATTTCCTTTATGTTCTATTGTAACTTTCTTTAGCATTTCTTCTTCAATTTCTCTTCCATCAACAATTACTCTTTGAACTGCGTTTGTTGTACTAATTACAACATATTCAGCATCATGCATTGTTTTTATCTTTAAAATATCTGAAGATCTTTTACCCTTATATGTAGTATTCCTACGAATCATTAAACCTTCCCATCCTTTTTCATTAGCAACTACCAAACGTTCTTCAATCTCTTCAAATGAGTTAATTAAAGTTTGCTGAGCCATTGTTAGATAATATCCAAATAATTGTTTATCCATCATGGCATCTAATTCAAATTGGCGAGCTTCTAAGGTTCTTTCACTTACACCACTTTCAAATTCTTCTAGTGTTAAAGTATCAAATGCTATAAATCTTGGAAAATGTATTGAATGATCTTTCTTTTTTATCTCTTTAATAATACTTTGAAAATCTTCATCTCCTTTTTCATCTAAGATACAAACTTCTCCATCAAATATGATATTCTTTACACCACTTGATTTTATAGCTTCCCTAACTTTAGAAAGTGTTTTAAATTCTTTACCTGCTCTTGAGAAAAAGGTAGCATTTGAATTATCATCAACAACACATATACATCTTACACCGTCTAATTTACGACTAAGGTACCATCCATCGGTCCAATTCACTTTCTTTTTAGTCTTATCATTATAAGTATCTGCTAATGCAACATCAAACGTTGGAATTAATCCTGGAACTACTTTATTAATTGTTGAAGCAGTTGAACGTGTTTTTAAGTTACGATCAATGATACTCCAAATAATATCCTCAAACATTGAGTTTTCTAGAACATATCTATTTACATTCGCAATAGCATTATGTCCTGTTATAACCCTATTATTAAGATCATCAAGTAGTGTGAATAAGCTTCCATAAGTATTTTGGTGACCTAGTAAATCACTATTCTTTTTACAATTTTTCGAAGTTACTCCGTATTGTTTATACGTATCATATGTGTAATTTAAAGCATCTTTCACAACATCATATTGTGTATACTTTTTCAATACATTGATCTTATCGGTGTTTGAATTTGATGAGTTTGATTCTTCAATAAAATCTTGAATAAGTTGAAAATTTGTTATCATATTTGTTTTTAATTATTTGTTATATGTAAATATAAACCTTTTATTTGATATAAAAAAACTTTTGGGCATTTATTTTTAAAATAGTTTCTTTATTAATCTATTTCTTAATTTATTAATACCCTTTGCTCTTTTATTCCTATCAACCCAGCTTAAATCACTTTGAGTTATAGTAATGTCTTTAAATATTCTTTGAAGGATGCTAAATTTAATACGAAAATAAGCTGAATTAAACTTGCTTCTAATATTGTTTGAATGATTGATATGAAAGAATGCTCTTTTTTTGCGTAAACGCCCAGTCGTTTTCCCGTTATAATCAAATGCAAATCCACTTGTTAGTACCTGTTCTAAAAAACCTTCTAAAGCAGGTGAAAGTCCACCTAAATGAACGCTTGATATGAGATGAATGTTATCTGATGTTTTAATTAGGTGCTTATATGATCGTACCATTGCACTTACAGGGGCTGAGTCGATTAAAGCTGCATCAAACTCGTCATGGTGTAAATTAACTACTTGGCATTCAAATCCTCTCTTAAGATAAAGTAATTTAATAGTTGGTGCTATTAATTTATGGGATAATCCATATTGATTTTTATCTGCTATAACTATGAGGGCTCTGTTTTTCATACTTAAATACTAATCTAAAGCTTCCTTGTATTCAAATGTCAATAGATTTTCAGTAAATACTCTGTATTTGTAACCATTATCGTTATCATGGATTCTTTCCCATGTTCTACCATTATGTTCAAATAAATTTTCTTTGATTATAATAGGCTTTTCCCAAATATTCATGTTTTCGTCGTATACTGGAGCTCTTCTGATATCCCATATAATTGCTACCCAAAATAAAATAAATGTAATAATTCCTAAGACCACCATGATTGTATATTTCTTTCGATTAATTTATGTAATGTTTTTGTTGCTCTTTCTTGATTTAAATATGCAATGTTCATTGCAACATTTCTCTTAATTTCAAAATCAGTATTATATATTTTACCAAAAATACCCTCACCATTTAATACTCTTTTATGGATTAATGGATATTTTTTAAAGAATTCATCGTATTCTTCTGAAACATAATTAGTTTCCATACTAGAATATCCCTCACGATCTTTTGATTTTACAAAATAAGTTTCAGTATCCTCATAATCAAAATACTCCATTGCGTATTTTTCACTACCTACTAATTTCATTAACTTTAATGTTGTTCTGATTCTTTTAGCGTTATATCCTGCGCTGATTGTCATTGCTTGATCTGATTCAAAATGATCTGCCATTCTTCCTAACTGATGTGCAAATAAGTTGGTTGCATATATATAATCCCAATCAAATCCATTCCAAATGATTGGTAAATAATCTAATACCCTTTTTATCTGACCATACTTTCTTTTAAACCAATAAACCATATCTATGTGCTTTATATTTTTTAATCTTCCGTATCTTCTTCAACCTCATTCTTCCAATTCCAAGAATCTTCCCAGTATATAAAATGAATTTTATTAGGATCTTGCATTACGCTGTTTTAATTTCTTCAATTAAACTATTTAAATTTTCAATTTTAGATCCAGTTATTTTAGATACTAACTCACCATTAACAAATCCTAAGAATGTAGGTAAGTTTCTAATAGGAGTTATAGATCTAGAGTTTACGTGCTTTTCAGCATCTGCGTATATGAATACAATATCAGTATTTTCTGCTGCCGCTTTCTTAACTTTAGGTTTCATGATCTTACATGCTCCACACCATGTTGCTCCAAACTGTACTACAACTTTAGTGTTAGTATTTAAATATTCTTGTAAATTGTCTTCAGTTAATTCCGTCATAATTTTATTTCTATATTATTTATATATAAGTTATTGTAATTGTTTATTAAAACGTCAAGTAGACTTTCCAGGAGTCGTATATATGATTTAAAGTTCTCATTAGCATTAAATAATGTGGTCTTATTGGTTTATCTATATCTACTCCAAATTCTTCAAGATCTAAGCTACCTTTTTTATTATTGCATTTAAAACATGCAGTTACTAAATTGTTCCAGGTGTTCTTGCCACCCTTACTTTGTGGAATAACGTGATCAATTGTAAGGTCCTTTCTTTTACTAACACCACAGTATACACAGGTATAATTATCCCTTCTAAGAATATTTGACTTATTTAAAGGTACTTTATGTTTGTCAGTCTTAATGTATTTCGGGATTCGTATGATTGAGGGCTTATTAATCTTTAGTTCTTCATTAACTAGCTTAAAATGCTCTGGGTGATTCTCTACGACCTCTGCACTACCTTTATATACAATAACAAAGGCCCTTGTAGATGACACAATACTTCTTGGAATATAGCTGGAATCTAGTACTAAAGTTTTCTTGTAATCCGCTCCTGTCAATTTGTATATCTTTTAATGATTAATATTTATATCTATAAACATGCAAAGGTTTCACGTGAATGAAACCTTTTTAATATTATTTTGTAGTCACACGCAGACTCGAACTGCGGACCTCCACATTATCAGTGTGGCGCTCTAACCAACTGAGCTATGCGACTATTTTATTTATGTTAGATATTTCTATCCACAATAAAGATACCCATAAATTCCAGTACCTTTTCCTTCAGTATCAAATGCACAGTCTTCCATACATTTACCTACTGTAAATGAGTTTATTATTTGTCTTTCTTCGTATATTGGTAATTCGTTTTCAAAACCAACTATAGCATATTCAACCGGTTGCTTCATAACATAGCCTGGTGTATCTGAAGAACATACTAAATCACCTTTAAGAATAAGTCCATTTTGATCACATACCTTCATACCTGATAATCCAGAATCTACTTCAACAGTATCACCAATAGATGCAACTTTCCAAAGACTTTTAGTATCTCTATCTGCTTCTACTAATTTGACACCAAATGAATCTCTATAATGATGATCTTTTTCTACGTATACTCTAGGTTCACTACAGTGTTTGTCTAATAGACTTGGTTTTAAAGAATAATCAGATACTCTCCATAAAATACCAACTACTCCAGTATCTTTTGCAGAACCTGTTTTTACTAATTCATTATTACTATCTAATTTAACTAAATCTCCACTTTCAATAGAAATATTGTTTCTTTTAACATATGAGTGAGAAAGAGTAGTATCTAAAGTAACACCACCTCTTCCGCCATCTACGTCATCTTCAATTGTAGCATCCCTGTTATCATTTTTATATTTCAAAAATGATTCATCACCAATAATAACATCATCATATAATGCAAGTTTAACTGAACCATCTATAGTTTTGGTTGTAAAGAAACTAGATGCTATAACTCCACCAATCTTTGCATTACCTTCAATATCTAAATCACCTTTAAATTTAGCATTACCAAGTGGGTCAATATAGAAAGTCTTGGCATTAATAGTGTTATTGTCTAGATTAATAGCCATTCCGTTAGGTGCATATGTTAACCAATCAGCGCCAACTAAATTAAAGTCTCCACTTTTTAGGATACCGGTAGTTATTTTACCACCATCAATAGTAGAAGTTGTAGTTAAATAGTCATCTAGATTAGGTACATCTCCAGTATCTCCTTTAGTACCTTTATCTCCTTTAGTACCTTTATCTCCTTTAATCAGTGTCCAATTATATTTAGTTCTATCCGTTGAATCTGCTAAAGTAAAATCAGTATATTGTCCGATATGAGTTTTACCTGTTGAATCACTGACATCAAATCCTGAAGATCCTGTTGAATTATTAGCATATGCTATATGTAAATAAGTCGTTTTACCGTTTGTTCCGTTTGTTCCTGCTAATCCGTTT